>ERZ507469.3-NODE-3-length-119683-cov-6.91576_pt1 | contig 119683 bp, 133 predicted proteins | sample MGYA00512652_ERZ507469 | MGnify/ENA metagenome assembly ERZ507469
CTGCTGGGGTTCAACAGTATAGCGCACGGCTATGGTCTATATGTGGTATGCTGAATGGGGAAACGGCGGGCGGCTATGGGGTACGGTTCAACCGCTTTGCGTTTTCAATGGCCTTGTCGATGGCCTTGCGGTAATCCTGATTCTCCTTTGTGGCACCTTTGCCGCAAACGTCGCTGCGGTGTTTGTCGTAGTACGACTTGGATATGCCGCAGCGTTTCAGGAACTCTTCCGCCCAGAGTCTTCCATGTTCCCGTGGCCTGATGGTCTGCGAGACGGAGAACACCATGTAACAGACACGCAGGTTTTCTTTCGGGCGCACGGTGACGGTCCGTGAAGCGGGTTTCAGGTTCAGGAAGTTCACGAAGTCGCTGCCCGGCAGGAAGTCGAACTGGTAGTCGTTGCACACCTCGTAGATGAACAGGCACAGGGCGAGGTCAACGGTGTCCATCCATGAGGATGTCTCTTGCAGCAGGGCGTTCATGGCTTGCCCTCCTTCATGCGCCCGATGTCGGAGATGATACTCCCGGCGATTCCTTTCAGGCGTTCCACCAGCACGTCGAGGAATACCGGCTTGAAGCACCAGACACAGAAATACCGGTCACGTTCCTGCTGCCACTCTTTATATAATAGGTTCGCGTGCGCGTGGACTTCGTCATACTCTGCCTTTGCCACGCTGCATTCCGCGTCAAGTGACTTGTATTCTTCCGCGTCCATCGGCAAGAAATCCAGCCGGCTGCTCATGGCCGAATACTTGCGCCAGAGTCCGGTGGCGACGGTTTTCGCGTCCTCGTACCGGAGTTCAAAAGGTTTGAGGTGTTCCTCGAAAAGTACTGCAAAGTCCACCTTCTGCAACGGTGCTCTGTCAAGCGAGAGGTATCTGTCCGCTTCTGAAAAGAGGGAAGAGGAAAATTCCAGAAGCCGCTCCGCATCTTCCCGGAACAACAGTCCGGCTTCTTTGACAAGGCCGTTTGTCTCGTTGAAGTCATGGTAGAACAGGGCGGGCGGCAAGGCTTGTTCAAAAGACGGTTCACCTTGTTTATAAGTGGCGAGAAGCGTGTTCACTTCACGCAATCGTTGTGAAATATCGGGTAGCATACAGTTATTCATAATCACAGAAACATGGTCATATATACGGGAAGATACAGCACGTCCTCGTCCTTGCGCAGGTCTTTCGTGTAAACCAGATACTTGTTCCTTATCCGGGAGGAGAATTTCAGGCAAAAGGCGTCCAGCGAGGTATGCGCCTTATAACCGGATGATTTGACTTCGATAGGGCTCACCTTGTCACCGTCCGCAATCAGGAAATCCACCTCGTAGTTATGTTTACCGCTTTCAGTGGGGAAGGTATAATAGTACAGCTCGTGTCCGGTGGCTTTCAACATCTGTGCTACCACATTCTCATAAACATACCCGAGGTCTGTGCTCAACTTGTCACTCAAAAGTTTATGATATATTGTATTGTCTGTGAATTTCCTATCCCAGAATGCGAGGGTGACGAACAGTCCGGTATCACCCGTGAACATCTTGTATTTGTTGGGGTCCTGATGCAATGCCATTCCCGCACTCGGATCGTTGGCATGGTAAGCCATATTGACGACCATTGACTCCTTGATTTCGGAAATGATCTCTGTCAGTACGGAATTACGCGTACCCTCCGTTGCGCTCCATGCCAGATACCTGTTGGCGTTGTTCGTCAGTTGGGCCGGAATCTGGCGAAACATCTTGGAAGCGTTGCCCGTGGGGTCTATTTTGTTGAAATCATCCTCATACAGCGTTATGATGGAACGCTTTACACTGTCCACCTTTTCTAGATTGTTGGTTTCAAGATAAGCGGCCACAGCCTGCGGCATACCGCCGACAAGCATATACAACCGGAAATCGCGCATCAGCTTGCGGTTCGTGGCGTCACCCATGGACGTCCTGCCGTGAAAACATCCTTGGAGCAGCCTGATTGTGGCGGTATCCCCCAATGCCCACCTGAACTCCTCGTAATCCATGGGAAACATGTGGAGTTTGACTTCCTCGCTCGGAATCAGGATGTCCCTGACATTCTTACGGATCGAAATCAGCGAACCGGTTTCCATGTAATCATATCTGCCGTCCTTTACAAGATACTTGATTGCCTGCCTCGCCTTGGGTGCAAGCTGGACTTCATCGAAAATGATGACAGACTTCCGTTCCTTCAACTCGACACTGTATTCCAGTTGCAGACGCATGAAAATACGGTTAAGGTCGGAAACATCGTTGAACAGTTCCCGGATTTCTGCTGAACACGCGGCAAAATCCACTAAAATATGGGTCTCGTATTCGTTTTCCGCAAATTCTTTGGCGATGGTGGATTTCCCGACACGTCTCGCCCCTTGTATCAACACGGCTGTCCTGCCCTCGTCCGTCCGCTTCCATTGCAGAAGCTCATTATATATTTTTCTTTTGAATATCATATATCTGCATCGTTATCAATCGTCTGCAAAGATAGTACAATTAGCACGAATCTCAAAATATTTTCATTAAGAAATCGCACAAATCTCAATATTTGAATAATGCAACACGATTCTCATTTTTAATATCGCCTGAAATGGCATGATTCTCAAAATATCCTGCTAATCAAACACGCTGTCCACCAGATTCACCGCCTCGACTTTCTTGCTGTCAACGATTTTTGCGTAAATTTGTGTAGTCTTCACGTTGGCATGTCCGAGCAGTTTCGATACCGTGTAGAGGTCTGCACCGAGCGTCAACATCATCGTGGCGAACGTGTGGCGGGCGGTGTGATAGGTGATTTTCTTGGCTATTTTGGCCGTCTCCACCCACTTGGCCAACACTTTGTTGATATTGGGCTCGGCAGGCAATCCGTCAAAGATTTTCGATTCGTCCCCTTCTCCGTTTCTCTCGGGTAGCCAGCGGATGGCATGGCGGGAAAGAGGCAAGTAAATCGGTGTGGTGGTCTTCTTCATCACGGTTGACATTCGGTATTGTTCCCCGTCCAGAATGATGTCCTTCCACCGCAGGGCGTACACGTCGCTCAACCGCAGGCCGCAGTAGCAAGAGAAAAGATAGGCACGCTTCACGTCCTCACGGGGACACTCCGTGTCAATCAGAACCTTTATCTCGTCAATGGTCAGATATTCACGCTTGGATTCCGGCACCTTGATGCGTTCCGTGGTTGCAAGTGTCATGATCGGGTTTTCCGGGATGACCTCGGCACGGACGGCTGCATTGAGGGCGGTGGAGAAATAGCCCACGTAGTCCGCTGCACTTTTGGGAGAAAGCGGCTTACCCCACTGGGTTTTGTAGGTATGCTGAATCCAGTCGATAAAATCCAGACACCACTCCTTGTCGATTTCCTGCATCCTCACCTTTTTCCTGTAAAGAGGGAGCATACGGCAAACCGTCCGCAACAGTTTCAGCCCTCTTGCGCCCTTGCGTTCCTGTTCGGCAAGATAGGTTTCCATCCAGTCGTCCAGCAGCATTTTGGAACGGACGGATGTCTTTTTCAGCCCGGCCTTCGAGTGGGTCAGTTCGATGATGCGTTTCGACTTGATGGCCTCCACCGCTGCTTTGGTGGCCCGGTTCTGTTCCTTGATCATTGGATTGATTTCAGGCAGCAGGTACAGTTTCAGGAACTCGTAACTGCGCCTGCCGTCCACGTAAATGTCGAGATAATAGGATTCCGAGCCGTCGGCGAGCTTCTTGGTGCGCACCTTCACCGGCTCTTTGAGTCTGGTTGCCTTCCTTGTTGTTGCCATATATATGATGTATTTAGAATGCGTTGTCAACCAATGCGATTGCATTGTCTTTCTTCTTGTCCACAATTTTCGCGTAAACCTGCGTGACACGCACGGAATGATGCCCGAGAATTTTGGAAACGGTGTAGATGTCCGACCCGAGCGTCAGCAGCAGCACCGCGCATGAATGCCGGGCCGTATGGAAGGTCACGTTTTTCTTCACCCCGGCCTTTTCCGCCCAGTTCTTGAGATTGACACAAAGATTGCCTTCATTGGGCAGTCCTCCGAACACAAGGCCGTCGGGCGTGCAGTCTCCACGTTCTGGCAACCATTTCACGGCTTGGGATGAAAGGGGGATATAAACGGGGTTGGTGGTCTTCGTCATCACCACCGAGACACGCCATTGTCCACCGGACATGGAAAGGTCACGCCAGCGCAGCTTCCGGATATCGCTGATACGGAGGCCACAGAAACAGGAGAACAGGTATGCCTGCCGTACCTGCTCGTTAAAGAACGGAGTGGCCATCATCCTCTTTATTTCCTCGATGGTCAGGAAATCCCGCTTGCTCTCGGGAACCTTGATTTTCTCTGTCATTTCCAGCTTGTACCATGGGTTCGAGGCAATCAGGTTCTCACGGACAGCCTCGTTCAATGCGGTGCGCAAGGTGGTATAATAGGAATGCGCGGTCTTGGGGGTGATGGGCTTGCCCCATGCGGTCTTGCAGGAACAGCGGAGCCAGTCGATATAGTCAAGATAGAATTGCTTGTCCACATCACAGAGCCTGACATCCGCACGGAATTTCAGCAGATTCTTACGGGCGTTGTCGATACTGTTCTGGTCACGCGCTCCCCGGTGCTCATGGTTCTTACGAACAATCGCCATCCAGTCGGACAGCAGCATGTCGGAGGATGTATTTTCCGGTACCCCTGCCACCTTTGCGTTAAGCAGCGCTTCAGACCGTTCACGCCGGATGTCTTCCGCCTTGCGGAGTGTCCGCGCATTTCGTCGCTTCGCTTGGGTGGATGTCTCCGGCACGAGATAGAGTTGCAGAAACTCGTACTCGTGCCCGCCGTTCACGCTACGGTCAAGAAACAGGGATAAACGCCCGTCCGCCAGTTTACGGTGACGTAACTTGAACGGAGATTTTTCTATCAATGATTTCTTTTTTCTTCCCATTGTCAATCAGTGATTTATATCCATGCACAAAGATACGAAATAATCCTAAAACGAGTATCGTTTTAGGTAACAAAAATGGTGAATAATAGCGATTTTTAAGGAATACAATAGAAATTATTATCTACTTATAATATATTGATAATCAGCAATTACATAGATTTTCATTGTTTTTATTTTCCCTTATTTTGCATACATTGGCTAATGGGCCACTATCTACTGTCAGCAAATCCTGCTTGGTATGCTGACCATTTTCGGCCCGATACAGTGGGCTTTCAGCCTGCTTCCGAAATGGGAAGGTGCGTGGGCGAAGTGGCTGACAAGGTATCTGACAGTGCATTTCTATGGGGCAATGCTCTACTTCGTGGGATTTTATGTATTGCTGCTCTTTGACATCGTATTGTGCATACAAGTGGAGAACCTGACGGCGATAACAGCCAGCGAGCAGACGATGGCGGCTTACCTGCAAAACTCGTTCTTCTCGGCGGGCTACCTGATGGCGGCAAGTATCGTGGCCCTGAAATGCCTGAACCTCGTGCCCGACCTTGCGGCATGGATGATACCGGAAGGCGACACGGCTTTCTCTACCCGAAACTTCGGTGAGGGCGTGGCGCAACAGGCCAAGATGACGGCGACGGGAGGTATCGGCTCGATGATGAGATAATAACCTAAATAATTCAAGAAGAAATGAATGTACAAAAGAAAATTGAGAAATGGTACCAAGACAGACGGTTCGTGCGCTACGTGAATGAGCGCATATGTGAAGAGCTCCGTCATGTATCGAAACAGCCTGATCCGAAATTCAAGGAACTGGACGAAGCCTTTGACCGGGACGACCGGTATATCGTCCCACTGGTGACTTACCTGACCTACCGCCTGCAACTGGCCAAGTTGCAGAAAAACGCCAAGCAACGCAGACGTGGCATCTGGTGGGTGTTCGTACAGGTAATCATACTGGGACTTTATACGGAGATCTCTACCAAGGAATTAGAGAAACTCCGAATGAAGCTACTCGAAGCGATCATGCCGATGCTGCATGATGAATACATCCGATTGTCGAACAAGAAGAAATAGTAAAATCGCATGGTTATCAAACATTTAGAAAACAAAATCCGATTAGTGGGGATTATCTGCACGGCTTTCCTCGTGGGGTGCGTCATCATCAGCGTGTCGAGTATCTGGACGGCGCGGACGATGGTAACGGATGCACAGAAGAAGGTGTACGTGCTGGACGGCAATGTGCCTATCCTCGTGAACCGCACGACAATGGACGAGACACTGGACGTGGAGGCCAAGAGCCATGTGGAGATGTTCCACCACTACTTCTTCACCCTTGCGCCGGACGACAAATACATCCGCTACACGATGGAGAAAGCCATGTATCTGGTCGATGAAACGGGATTGGCGCAATACAATACCCTGAAAGAAAGGGGATTTTATTCCAACATCTTGGGTACGAGCGCAGTGTTCTCCATCTTTTGCGACAGTATCGCCTTCGACAAGAAGAGTATGGAGTTCACTTATTACGGGCGGCAGCGCATCGAACGCCGGAGCAACATCCTGACGCGCGAACTGGTTACGGCGGGACAGCTCAAACGTGTGCCGCGAACGGATAACAACCCGCACGGGCTGCTTATCGTCAACTGGCGCACGCTGCTGAACAAGGACATCGAGCAAAAAACGAAAAGCAATTACTAAATCATCAAGGATATGAATATCAAAGGATTCAGGCGGATGCTGTTCGGCGAGAAGATGCCGGATAAGAACGATCCGCAATACAAGGAACGCTACGAGCGTGATGTGGCGGCCGGGCGCAAGTTTGCCAGGGCGACGCGCATCGACAAGATGGCGGCCAAGGTGCAGGGCTTCGCCAACGCACACCGGACACTGTTTCTGGTGCTCGTTTTCACCTTCGTCATCGGGGTATTCGCATGGAACGCCTACCGCTTGGTGGCAGTATACCGGTACAGTCCTGCACACCGCACTGCAACGGAGATGCAGGATTCGGTGCTGCGTCAGCGGCACAAGTTGTTGCAAGAAGGCGAAATGAGGGAGAATAAAAATAAGGAGTACGAACCGAAGTAAAAATGTGCTATGAAGATATTAGAGAAAATCAACTTCCGCCAGCCGAAGTATATGCTTCCTGCCATCCTTTATTTCCCCTTGCTCGGCGCGTCTTATTTCATCTTCGACCTGTTTCACACGGAAACGATGGAGATACAGGACAAGACATTGCAGACAACGGAGTTTCTGAACCCCGAACTGCCGGGAGCTCAAATCAAGGACGACGGCATAGGGAGCAAGTACGAGAACATGGCGAAAGCATGGGGTAAGATACAGGATTACTCCGCAGTGGATAACATAGAACGGGAAGAGACCGATAACAACAAAGAAGAGTATGAATCGCAATACACGCAGGACGACATCGCCCTGCTCGACGAACAACAGCAGGAAAAAGCTGCGGCAGCGGAAATTGCCGATGCCAAAAAGCGAGAGCAGGAAGCACTCGCGGAACTGGAAAAAGCACTCGCCGAAGCGAGGTTGAGAGGACAGAATGCCGTGATGTCGGCCGATACGGATACTGCCGCAACCGTTCCGGCACAGGACAGAGTGGCCGAGGGTACGGTTTCCGAAGAAAGCCGTTCGGTCAAAGCCCCGTCCGAGGACGAACCGCCCAGCGAGGTGGTACGCAAGGTAAAGACCACCTCGGACTACTTCAATACACTGGCGAAAGACGCCCGTGAGCCGAAACTCATTCAAGCTATTATTGACGAGGACATCAAGGCGGTGGACGGCTCGCGTGTTCGGCTGCGCCTGCTCGACGATGTGGAGATAAACGAGTGCATCGTGAAACGGGGCTCGTACCTGTATGCCACGGTGAGCGGTTTTTCATCCGGACGCGTGAAGGGCGACATCAGCAGTATCCTCGTGAATGACGAGCTGGTGAAGGTCAGTCTCACGCTCTACGACACGGACGGCATGGAGGGGCTGTATGTCCCCAACAGCCAGTTCCGGGAGACGAGCAAGGATGTGGCCGGCGGTGCGATGTCGGGCAATATGAGCATGAGCACCGGCACTTACGGGAACAGCCTTGCACAATGGGGAATGCAGGCAATGAACAATGCCTACCAGAAGACGAGCAACGCCATCAGCAAGGCCATCAAGAAAAACAAGGTGAACCTGAAATACGGGACGTTCGTGTATCTGGTGAACGGACGGGAAAAACGGAATTAACCCCCCGATGGTGTGGAAATAGATCTATCGAAATATCATAAAGGTACGGACGGCTTGTATTATGAGGATTACATAGCTCCCGATAGAGCCGAAACATTCATCGGTAAACTTGTGAGTACCGAATGGTGGCATCACGGGGGACGGTTCGCCTTGATATGTAATTTCCTGACAGAAGACGATCGGAGAATCGCCTTGTTCGCTTTCCAAAAATATACCGGCTTTTACGGGCCGAGATATGGGGAGGTCAATTTCAAACATGTGGAAAAGAACACCCTTTGGGAGTGTGAGACCCAGATGACCCGGACGGGACGCTGTACCTGGGCAAGAGCCCGGCAGATTCAGGAAGAACCTGCATATGGCAACGATGCGAAATGAGGGAAAAGAGAAAAAGAAAATCATAGAAATCAATAGAAACAAGACATGAATATGAATTTGAAGAAAATCGGAACGTCATTTCTTCTGGCGGCAGGATTGCTTGGGGCACGGAACGTGCAGGCGCAGACGACCTACGAGGAAATGGAACAACTGACGGTGAACGAGCAGATAACGACCGTCATCACGGCATCGGAACCGGTGCGTTTCGTGGATATTTCCACCGACAAGGTGGCAGGCGACCAGCCTATTGACAACATCATCCGGCTGAAGCCCAAGGAGGCGGGACACGAGGACGGCGAGGTGCTCGCTGTCGTCACCATCGTGACGGAACGCTACCGCACGCAATACGCGCTGATCTACACCACCAGGATGAAGGAGGCGGTAACGGACAAGGAAATCCTGCTGCAAGAGCGGGAGGCGTACAACAATCCGGCCGTGTCGATGTCCACCGCCGACATGACACGCTTCGCCCGGCGTATCTGGAACTCGCCCGCGAAGGTCCGCAATGTGGCTACTAAAGCGCACCGTATGGTGATGCGCCTGAATAATATCTACTCGGTGGGCGACTATTTCTTTATCGACTTCTCCATCGAGAACAGGACGAACATCCGTTTCGACATCGACGAGATACGGGTGAAGCTGGCGGACAAGAAGCTCTCCAAGGCGACCAACGCGCAGACCATCGAACTGACGCCCGCACTGGTATTGGAGCGGGGAAAGACGTTCCGGCATGGCTACCGTAATGTGATTGTCGTAAAGAAGCTGACCTTTCCCAACGGCAAGCTGCTGACCATCGAAATGACAGAAAAGCAGATCAGCGGTCGGAATATCAGCCTGAACATCGACTATGAGGATGTGCTGGCGGCGGATTCATTCAATGCGGATTTATTGGAGGAGGAATGAATATGGGAAAGACGATGAGAATCACCCTGCTGCTTGTGCTTGCCTGCACAGGCTTCGCCACCCATGTACACGCGCAGCGTAACAGCGGCCGCCTCTCGCTCGGAGCGGGGCTGCTCTACAAGAACGGCATGGACGTAACGCTCGCCTACGAACATGAGATGAACTACCGCCATGCGTGGGAGTTCTTCGCCAACGGCTACCTGCAATGGGAGAAGTGCGCCTCGTGCGGTCATATCTGCCCGGAATCCTTTTGGAAGAACTACCGCAGCTACGGCTTCGGCGTGGCCTACAAGCCGTGCGTAGTGCGTGGGCGCAACCACTACGGCAGCCTGCGTATCGGAGCTTCGGCAGGCAGCGACACGAAGAAGTTCCTCGGCGGCCTGCACTTCGGCTACGAGCATAACTATGTGTTGCGGTCGGGATGCACGTTGTACTGGCAGGTAAAGAGCGATATGATGATAAAGGGAGCGGATCTGCTACGCACAGGTGTCGTGCTGGGAGTGAAACTGCCGATAAGGTAAGGGAATAACGAATCATATAAAAAAGAAATGATGATACGAAAGATACAATGGATTATAGTAGCGGCGACGGCGGTGCTGTGTGCCGCCTGCGATGCGCATATCGACGTGCCCGATACGGCGGTACGTCCCGGCCATGTGCTTTGCGAGGACGGCACGGCGTTGTCCTACTCGCAGTATGAACTATCGGGAAAACGGGCGATAGCCGTCGTCTTCGACACTCGGCTGCGCGACGGAACGGAAGGAAACGGCTATGCGGTTTACCTGTGGGAGATCGCTCCGGCAGCGTTCGCCGACAGTCTCGGTGTCGCGCAGGGCACATCGGCCGACATCACGGCATACGACGGGAATGCGAACACTTTCGCACTGTACGACACGAGGGAGACAGCCTCGCCGATGGCTGAAGCGGTCTTCGACCTGTGGCGGTACGGGCAGAGTGCATACGTTCCGTCCGTGGCGCAGATGCGCCTGCTGTATGCCCTACGCGAAGTGGTCAATCCCGTGATTGAACGGTGCGGCGGACAGCCGTTGCCGGATGAAGCCGACGACTGCTGGTACTGGACATCGACGGAGGTAGAAGGGCAGCAGACGGCAAAGGCATGGCTGTACTCGTTGGGAAGCGGAGCCATGCAGGAGACTCCTAAAATACAGGCGCACAAGGTGCGTCCGATTATAACCCTGAATGAATGAAATGATAAACTTATATGGAAACGATAGACATAATTATGCTTGTCGGATTGGTGCTGATGATAACGGCACTTGTCCTGATGTACAAATGTGCGAGAGGTAAATCCTGCCGACGGAAAATGGAAAGGATCGCTGATTCCGTCGCTTCGGATAAAGAAGATATTGATTTTCTGGTTAAACGGTTCGGCTACCTTTTCGAGGAAATGTCCGCCGATCACGGAAAAGAATCCATTCTGAAAGAGCATGCAGCCAGACTACAGGAGCTTGTCGAAGAATTGGAGTACCAACGGAACGAGCTGGAAGCGGATAATCGGTCGATGAGAGACATCAACAGTGAACTGAAGCGGGGCAATGCCGAACTTGTACAGAAATCCACCCGGCTGCGCGACGAAATATCATGCAACGAGCAGACCATCCGAGATATGGGGAAATACATCGACTCTCTCAAAAAAATCAGAGAAGGCCTTGAGATAGCCCTGAACAATATGCCGGCAGAAGAGGTGCATTATCTATCGGAACCGGTTTTCAGCTTAGGGATTACACCGTCCATCCGAAGCCATCTTGAAACTCACGGGATATTGTATATCGGGGATCTGATTCATCTTGACGAATCGTACCTCATGGATATCTGGGGTGTCGGCCCGGTGACCCTTGAAAAGATAAAAACCAAGCTGAACGAGAACGGCGTATGGTTCGGCATGGACGTTATCCGGGTAGGCAATCACTGGTATCGCCGGAAACAGGAACTAACAATGGATTGATTCATGGAAGAAAGCAAGGAGTTACAAGGGTTCTACAAGATATTCCGTGCGGTGGTGTATGTCTCCGTGCTGTTGGAGTTTTTCGAGTATGCCATCGACCCTGCCATACTCGACCACTGGGGCGGGATATTGTGCGACATCCACGGGCGTATCAAGCGGTGGATGATCTACAACGACGGTCATCTGGTGTACAGCAAAATTGCGACGGTACTGCTCATCTGCATTACCTGCATGGGTACGCGGAATAAAAAACATCTGGAGTTCGACGCGCGCAGGCAGGTGGTGTACCCGCTGACGGGCGGACTGTTGCTGCTCGTGTTGTCCGTATGGCTGTTCAACCGTCCGATGGAGATACGGCTCTACACGCTGCCGCTGAATATCATTCTCTATATGATAGCCTCCGTCGTGGGCGTGGTACTGGTACATATCGCACTGGACAATATTTCGAAGTTCATCAAGGAGGGACTGATGAAAGACCGGTTTAACTTTGAAAATGAAAGTTTTGAACAATGCGAAGAGAAAATTGAAAACGAATACAGCGTAAATATCCCTATGCGATACTATTACAAGGGTAGGTTTCGCAAGGGTTGGATTTCGATAAGTAACTGTTTTAGAGGCACATGGGTAGTCGGAACTCCGGGCAGTGGGAAGACCATGTCGATTATAGAGCCTTTCATCCGGCAACATTCGGCCAAGGGGTTTGCTATGGTAGTTTATGATTACAAATTTCCAACACTTGCCACGAAGCTGTATTACCACTACAAGAAAAACGAGAAGCTGGGTAAAGTACCCAAAGGGTGCAAGTTTAACATGATTAACTTCGTGGATGTGGAGTACAGCCGGCGGGTGAACCCGATCCAGGCGAAGTACATCAACAACCTCGCGGCAGCGAGTGAAACGGCTGAAACGCTGCTGGAGAGCCTGCAAAAGGGCAAAAAAGAGGGAGGCGGCGGCAGCGACCAGTTCTTCCAGACTTCGGCGGTGAACTTCCTCGCCGCCTGTATCTACTTCTTCGTGAACTACGAGCGTGAACCCTACGATGCGGGCGGCAAAAAGCTGTACGCGGAGAAGCGGCAAGACCCGCAGACAAAGTTCTGGAAACCGACGGGCGCGGTGCGCGACCGTGAGGGCGGAAATATCGTTGAACCGGCCTACTGGCTGGGGAAATACTCGGATATGCCTCATATTCTGTCGTTCCTGAACGAGAGTTACCAGACGATTTTCGAGGTGCTGGAAACGGACAACGAGGTTGCTCCGCTACTTGGCCCGTTCCAGACAGCGTTCAAAAACAAGGCGATGGAGCAACTGGAGGGCATGATCGGTACATTGCGCGTCTATACCTCACGTCTGGCGACCAAGGAGAGTTACTGGATATTCCACCGCGACGGGGACGATTTCGACCTGAAGGTGAGCGACCCGAAGAATCCGAGTTACCTGCTGATTGCCAACGACCCGGAAATGGAAAGCATCATCGGTGCATTGAACGCCCTTATCCTGAACCGTCTCGTTACCCGTGTGAATACCGGGCAGGGCAAGAATGTCCCCGTGAGTATCATCGTGGACGAGCTGCCGACGCTGTACTTTCACAAGATAGACCGTCTGATTGGTACGGCACGAAGCAACAAGGTGTCGGTAACTCTCGGATTCCAAGAGTTGCCACAGTTGGAGGCCGATTACGGGAAGGTAGGTATGGAGAAGATCATCACAACGGTGGGTAACGTAATCAGCGGCTCTGCCCGTGCGAAAGAGACGCTGGAATGGCTGTCGAACGACATCTTCGGCAAAGTGGTACAGGTGAAGAAGGGCGTAACCATCGACCGGGACAAAACCTCGATCAACCTGAACGAGAACATGGACAGCCTTGTGCCCGCCTCGAAGATCTCGGATATGGCAACGGGCTGGCTCTGCGGACAGACGGCGCGGGACTTCGTGAAGACGAAAACCGGCATGGGCGGCTCGATGAACATTCAGGAGGCAAAGGAGTTCAAGACCACGAAGTTCTTCTGCAAGACGGATTTCGACATGGCCGAAATCAAGAAAGAGGAAGCGGCGTATGTGCCGCTGCCGAAGTTCTACACGTTCAAATCGAGGGAGGAACGCGAACGCATCCTGTATAAAAATTTCGTGCAAGTGGGTCAGGATGTGAAAGAGATGATAAAGGATGTGCTGAACCAACGGAACTCGAAATGAGGACCGGAATAAGGTCAGATTCACCTGAAGATTGCCTTTCCCATTCGTAGAAATTATATCAATGGTAGTTATATATGGATATTTATTGCTATATTTGCAAAGTAATAGCAATATATAGACATATGGATAAGGATGTTTATACAACGAATCAGGACATCATCACGCTCCTTTGCCAACGCCTGAAGGAGTACCGTCTTGCCGCACGGATCAGCCAAAAGGAAATGGCTGAAAGGTCGGGTGTGGGCCTGACTACCATCAGTCATCTCGAACAAGGGGTGAACCGGAATATCACGCTCAATAATTTTATTTCGCTGCTGCGCGTGGTCGGAATGGAGCAACGTTTGTTTGAGTTGTTACCCGAACTGCCCATGCCCCCGATGGCGTTGAAACAGATAAATAAATTCATTCCTAAAAGAGTAAGGAGGAACAGCGATGATACGGAATCTTGACGTTTTTTTGTGGAACCGGAAAGTCGGTTCTTTGGTTACATACAAGGAAAGGTACGCGGAAAGGATCTGTTTCTATTTCGACAGCGATTTCCTTGGCGGCGGGTATGACATTGCGCCCTTGCGGGCCTCCATCCACAGCACGGCAGTAAAGAACGGGTTGCCCGTGTATGCCGATGACGGGAAACTCTTCGGCGGACTGCCCTCTTTCATAGCCGATTCCTTGCCGGATCATTGGGGAAACAGGGTATTCAATGAGTGGGCCAAGAGCCATAGCATCAGTACGAGAAATCTGTCCGCCCTCGACCGTCTGGCCTACATCGGCAGAAGGGGAATGGGAGCGCTGGAATTTCTGCCTCCGGCAGCCGAGGATATGGAGCGGCCCTTTAAGGTCGAGATTGACGACCTTTACAGGCTGGCTCAATCAGCCCTGAACGAGGCAAGGAATTTCAAGACTGAAATGCAGCCGGACCTGATGATCGAAAGTCTGTTCAAAGTGGGGACATCGGCCGGCGGTCGCAGACCTAAAGCCATCATCAACTTCAATCCGGAAACCAATGAATGCTATTCGGGACAGGTGGCAAGCCCGATGCCCGGATATGTCCCCATGATTATCAAGTTCGACGAACATTCGGACATCCCCACTACCCGTATTGAATACAGCTATTATCTCATGGCAAAAGACGCAGGACTGAACATGATGCCGTCGCGCCTTGCGAAGGGCGAGAAAACCGCCCATTTCCTGACCGAACGGTTCGACCGTCAGGAGGGGAAGAAAATACACATACAGACCTTGGCGGCCATGAACCCGGCTGCGGACAGTTATGAATGCCTCTTTGACACGGCCTGTCGCATAGGCGTCCTGCCGTCGGAACTCAAGCAACTGTTCCTCTTGACCACCCTGAATGTGCTGGGAGGAAATGTGGACGACCATAACAAGAATTTCAGTTTCCTGATGGGTGACGACGGGGTGTGGCATATCGCCCCGGCATACGATTTCACATTTTCCGTCGATCCGTCCGCCCCGGGATATGTGAACCGCCATAGCATGACCATCTGCAACAAGAACTCCGACATCGAACGCGGTGATTTGCTTGAACTGGCCCAACGCTACAACGTAAAAGGAGCCGGTTCCATCATCGAAAAGGCTGTCGGCGTTGTTTCCAACTATGAATACTATGCGGAACTGGCCGGTGTCGGCAGATATTGGTGCCGGCAGATCAAAGAGGAAACGGGCTACCGGATAGAAAACATGTCCGATATTTCGCACCCTAAAGGACTCGGAAGGTAGAGCAGCTTTCGCTGTCGGATTGGTTATTCCCCGCAAAACTAACATTGGAAACGAAAACTAAATTTGATGTAATGAGTCAGCTCTGTACTTATTTTTGCGCTTTGTTGATAGTTGCCAACCACTCCTCAATCAAAGCAGGGCATTGATTGGTGCGTGAACGCAATATCCACAATGACGGATTAAGATGCTTCCCGTTCGGGATAAGCCGTTTTACATCGGCTTCAACGCCTTCAATGCTGCTTTCACCGCTTGACACAATCAGCCCGATGCGTTTGCCTTCCATTTCAGCCCCGTATTTGAAAAGGAATGTTTGAAGCGGTGCGGCCATGTTGTTCCACCACAACGGGGCTACGATGACAACATTGTCATAATCACTTAAATCATCGGCTGCGGTTTTGATTGCCGGATAGGAAGCCGGATCGTCCGGATGCGCCTTGATGAGATTCATCATGGGCAGACCGATGGAATAGTCGTTGTAATCCACGTTCTCATCAGCCGGTTCGACCCGGAGCATATCGGCGCCGGTCTGTTTTTGGAGTTCCGCAGCGATAACGTGGGAATTGTTGGTAAAACTGTAATACACGATAAGGGTCTTTCCTGTAAGTCCGGCATCCATATCCGAACCGGACGATTCCCCGGGCTGTTCCGTTTCAGATTCTTCTATTCTGCCGTCATGGGTACTGCAAGCACTGACCGTAAGACTCAGCCCGAATATGGCTACCAAAATAAATATCAACTTTTTCATCTTCGTAAGAATTTTAATAATGATTATCGTATGTGTTTTTGAACTTTATTTCCCGGTATCATTTTTTCCTCCACGTGTCGGAACACAATAAACAGAAGCGGCACGAAGAGCAGCAAAGAGACCGTACCCACCAACATACCGCCTATCGTACCCACTGCCAGCGAGCGCGAACCGTTGCAGCCGACTCCAGTGGAGAATATCATCGGAAGCAGTCCGAATATCATGGTCAGTGAGGTCATCAGTATGGGACGAAGTCGGGCAACCGCCGCGGCGACAGCCGATGCCGTGATGCTCATGCCTCTGCTGCGGCATTCCGAAGCGTACTCCGTCTGGAGTATGGCGGTTTTGGCAAGCAGACCGATGAGCATGATGATACCGGTCTGCATATAGATATTGTTCTCGATGCCGAACAGTTTGGCGAAAAGGAAACTTCCGAACAGTCCGAAAGGAATGGCAAGAATGACGGCGAGCGGTATGAGCAGGCTCTCATAGAGGGCGCACAGAATCAGGTAGATAAAAACGATGCAGATGCCGAATACCCAAACCGATGTATTGCCCGCAGAGGCCTCTTCGCGAGACATCGCTCCAAACTCGTAGCCGTATCCAGCCGGAAGTGTCTGCGCGGCGACTTCACGAATGGCATTCAACGCCTGCCCGGAACTGTATCCGGCGGCGGGTGCGCCGTTGACCGCAATGGACGGAAAGAGATTGAAGCGCGACAGGGATTCCGAACCATAGACACGGGTCAGGGTGACGTAGCGGCTGATGGGCGACATCTCGCCCGATGCGGTGCGCACGAACAGTCCGTCGAGTGAGCGGACATCTGCCCGGTATTCGGGCGATGCCTGCATCATCACCCGGTAGAGTTTGGAGAAGCGGTTTATGTTCGAGGAATAGACGCCTCCGATATAGCCGGACAAGGCATCGAGGACATCCGAAGGCGAAACGCCTGCCCGCTTGCACAGGGCGGCATCCACCTCGACACGGTATTGCGGATAGCGGCTGTCGAAAGAGGTCTGCGCCCGTGCGATTTCCGGTCGTTCATTCAGTGCCACGATAAATGCCTGTACGTGACGTTGCAGCTCTTCTACCGAGCTTCCGCGCCTGTTCTGAACGTGCACCTCGAAACCGTTTGTCACACCATATCCGGCGATAATGGGCTGGGCAAAGACCATGATGTGCGCATCGGTAATGTCGGAAAGACGGCGATACATGTCATTGATAACGGAACGGTTGTCATCGTTGCTGCCTGTCCGTTGGTCCCAAGGTTTCAGGCGGATGATGAACGTCCCGTTGGAAGGCCTTTGTCCGGCGAGCATCCCCATACCTATCGACTTGGAATAGATCTGGAACTGCGGGGTGTCCTTGATGCGGTCTTCGATGTTCTTGAGGATGCGTTCCGTCTGGGCAAGGCTTGTTCCGGGGGCAGCCTGCACATCGGCCACAATCGTTCCCGTATCTTCATCGGGTACAAGTCCCGTCTTTGTCACATACAACAGATAGAAGAAACCGCAGGTGGCAGCCAGCAGCATGGAAGATAGCCATTTATGATGAAGCATGAACAGCACAGCGTTTTTGTATTTGCTTGTCATTCCTTGAAAAGCTGCAGTGTATGCAGCAGCGAAACGGGAGTTTTTTTCTTTTATGGCAGCAGGTCTCATCAGTAGTACACACAGCGCCGGACTGAATGTGAGTGCGTTGAATGTGGAAATCAAGACGGAAACCGCCATCGTCAGACCGAACTGCGTGTAGAACTTGCCCGTCGCACCGCCGATAAAGCAGACCGGAATGAATACGGCCATGAACACCAATGAAGTGGAAACCAATGGACGACTGATGCCCTGCATGGCTTCCACCGTTGCCTGACGGGGCGACCGGCAACCGCTGTCGAAACGGGACTGCACAGCCTCGACGACGACAATCGCATCATCCACTACCGTACCGATAACGAGTACCAGTGCAAATAGCGTCAGCATATTTATTGACATCCCTGCAAAATAAAGGAAAGCGAATGTTCCTATCAATGACACGACGATGGCCACGGCAGGAATCACCGTGGAACGCAAGTTGCGTAGGAAGAGCCACACAATGAAAATAACCAGCAGGATGGCTTCCAGCAAGGTTTCTATCACGTTGTGTACGGAAGCGTCCAAAAAACTCTTGATGCTCATCAAATCGACCAGTTCCATTCCTTTGGGCAGTTCGGCGGCGGCATCCCGTATCACTTCGTCTATCGCCTTGACGATTTCATTGGCGTTCGAGCCAGGCGCCTGCGCTATCATGCAGTTCGTGCCCGGATGTCCTATCAGTTCGTTCTTCGTGGCATAGTTCAACGCACCGAGTTCCACTTCCGCCACGTCTTTCAGGCGCAGGACACTTCCATCGGACAGCGACTTGATAACGAAATTGCCGAAATCCTCCTCGTCTTCATAGCGTCCCCGGTATTTCAGTACATACTGGAAGGTGTTGTCCATATCCGCTCCCAATGTTCCGGTGGGAGCCTCCACATTCTGCTCGTCCAGTACGGCGGTGATGTCGGCAGGGACAAGACCGTAAGCCGTCATCTTTTCCGCATTCAGCCAGATGCGCAGCGAGTAGTCGGAACCGAACACCGTTATATCGCCCACGCCGGGAATACGCGCCAGTCGCGGTTCTATGTTTATTTTGAAATAGTTGTACAGGAATTTTTGATCGAAGCTGTTGTCAGGGCTGTACAGTGCCACAATCTTAGCCGTGCTGTTCTGGCTCTTGCGCACGGTGATGCCGGAACGGATTACCTCCGCAGGCAGTACACCCTGTGCCGAGGCGATGCGGTTCTGCACGTTCACCGCCGCCATGTCGGGGTCTGTACCCTGACGGAAATAGACATTGATGGTGGCCGTGCCGTTGTTGGTGGCGGAAGAGGTCATGTAATTGATGTTCTCCACGCCGTTGATAGCTTCTTCCAACGGGGCAACGACGGCTTTCTGCAAGGTCTCGGCATTGGCACCCATGTATGTAGCGCTCACCCTGACCGTGGGCGGTGCTATTTCCGGAAATTGCTCAACGGGCAATTGTACTAATCCGATGATACCGAGGAGTACGACGAACACTGACAATACGCCGGACAATATCGGGCGGTCGATAAAGGTCTGCAAGTTCATTGTGAAGCGTTTTGGGTGGTTATACTTTCAGTTATTTCCGTTCCTTCGCGTAACAAGCCTGCGCCTTCAGTCACGATCTTGTCGCCGGCTTTCAGACCGGACAGGACGATGTATTCCTTACCGTTACCGATGTCCTCCACTTCGACGGACCTGGAGACGGTTCGTCCGTCCACGACCTTGTAGACGAATGTGCGGTTTTGAATTTCGTAAGCGGCCGTCTGGGAAATGACCAAGCAGTCTGTCCTTTCCGACGAAACGAGCACCGTGCCCGTGCTACCGTCATACAATATTTTGTCGTGGTTGGGGATTCTTGCCCGGACGCTGATGGTTCCCGTTCGGGCATCCATCGTACCGCTGACGGCATCTATGACTCCGTTCACAACGGGGATTGCCTTATTGACAGGACGGAAGGTAATTTTCTGCGTCCCGAGCTTTGCACTCTTTGCCAGTTCATCGCTCTCCGAAATGGAAAAATAAGCGAACATTTCTTCTGTGTCCGATACGCACACTAACGGCTCGGCGATATTTCTGTCCACCAAGGCTCCCACCCGGTAAGGAATCATGCCTGCCACGCCGTCCACCGGACTTTTCACTTCTGTATAGGATAATTCCGTCCGGGCGTTGTCGCATTGTGCCTGCATCTGTTCGAGTGTCGCTTCGGCTGCTTTCAGTTCGTTGCGGGCCGTTTGTAATTCATAATCGGAAACGATATTTTTTTTGCACAATACTTCCTTGCTGTCAAATGTCAGACGTACAGTTGCCAGTCGTGCTTCGGCCTGTGATACGTTGGCGGAAGCGGTTTTCAAAGCGGCAAGATAAGGGGCCTGGTCGATGATGAACAAAATTTGTCCTTTTTTTACACAAGCCCCTTCTTCTATGCAGATCCGCATGATAAGTCCGCTGCATTGCGGGCGTATTTCTACGCTTTGACGGCCTTTGAGGACTGCCGGATACGGGGTTTGTATAGTCCTGCTGACGGGAGACAATATCTTCGTAGGGTAATACTTGGAGACCGTATTTTTCTCTTCCCCATTCTTGCACGAAGAGAGAATCAAAAGGAATAAAACCGTTCCCCAAAGCCTGAACCGATGAACGAAGCAAGGGCAGAGGGGCAAACTTGTTTGCACCATGCCTTGCAAGGAGGAAGAAAACGAAGTTAAATAGATACGATAATTCATTGCCATAAACTTTGTAATCAATTATTTGAATACAAAGTTACAGCGGTATGACATACATTATATAGAAAGCGACATTAACGCGGAAAAGTGCTGTATGAAAACGAAAAACAGCTCCCCGAAAGAAGCTGTCATAATTAGGATAAGGAACTCATTACAACTTTTCCCAAATCTTGTCGGTGTCGGTTTCGCCGTCGAAATAGGGATGCTGTTCGTTTCGGCGGAACGTTTCGCCGCCGGGCACAAGGATGATTTTATCCGAATCGGGGTATTCGCAGACGTCATGACCGCTGTAGGAGCGCATATCAAGATAGGTGCACGGCTCGTCGGTGTGATTACGAAGCTGATGTGCACCGCTTTCGCCAGCCTCGAAAAAGAGGATGTCTCCCTCTGCGACCGTTTCAAGCCCTGCGGGAGTACGCAAAGTCGCCGATCCGGAAAGTATCATAAACAATTCTTCAGCGTAGCGGTGAAAATGGTAAGGAGCATTATATTGTCCCGGATCGAGCCTCCGCAAATCGAAATTCAGGTACTGAGGTTCTACGTCTTTTTGTTTGCGCGAAATGTCTGTGAACAGTCTGAATCCGTCGATTTTACCGGGATTAGGCTGGAAGTCACGCTCTTCTTTGCGAATGATTGTTGCCATATATTATATATTTAACTTATTACTCTTGTACAATCCATGCCTTGAATTCCGGCGCTCTATTCTTGCTGATGTAAATCGGTTCGGGTGTCTCTATATTCAGTTTCACTAGCAGACGGCTGTCGAACCAAATGCTAATTTCCTTCACACTGTCGCGCGCCACGATATACTGTTTGTTCGCCCGGGTAAAACGAGAGGGGGCAAGCATCGTCATGATTTGTTCCAGCGTCTTGACATACGCATATTGCACTCCGTTTTTCAGGCAGACAAGCGTCTGCTTATTGGTCGTGTAGAAACAAGCCACATCGTCAAGTGCTACCGGCAGAAGTTTATCCCGTAAGGGAATCAATATTTTATCCTTATATACCGGTTTGGGAGCCAACGCCATCAGCCGGGAAAGATAGCCGCCCATATCGGCGGGCATCCAGCGGCGAAACTTGTCCAACGCTCTTTGCAGTTCATCGGGTTTGATAGGTTTTAGCAAGTAATCGATACTGTTTACCCGAAAAGCATCTATGGCATACTGGTCGTATGCCGTGGTAAAGACAATCGGTGTCTCAATCTTCATGCGATCGAAAAGCATGAAAGCCGAACCATCGGACAGTTGTATGTCCATGAATATCAGATCCAGCTGCGGATTGTTTTGCAGCCACTCAACAGTCCGGCTCACGCTCTCCGTATTACCGGCAATCTCAATCGTGGGTTCTATTGTCTGCAAAGCGTTTACCATATTCTTGTAAGCCGCCGTCTCATCTTCTACTATCAATACTCTCATAGTTTCTTCTATTATCTTAACGGGAGATATACGTTAAATGTATCTCCGTCGGTTTCCACACGAATTTCTCTCTTCATCATCAGTCCGAAACGGTTGCGCAGGTTCTGCAAACCGATACCGTTCGTGTCAGGCATGGCGAGTTTGGGATATACCGGATTGGATATTTCCAATTCGCCGCCGTTCATCCGGATGCTGATATTCATCCGGTGGTCACTGTCTATCTGATTGTGTACGGTCACATTTTCCAAAAGAGGCAACAGCGAGAGTACGGGCAACAGCAGTTCATGGTCTTTTTCGGGGACATCAATCGAACAGGTCAATTTGCCTTCGAACCTTACTTCCATCACGTGCATGAAAGAGCGGATGAATGTCAGTTCTTCACCCAATGATACAATCCCTTTCTTGTCGCTTTGCAGAATATAACGGAAAATATCCGACAACCTTGTTACATAAAGCAATGTGTTGTCATCATTTTTTCTTCTGATTAACGAGGATATTCCGTTGAGCGAATTGAAAAAGAAATGCGGATTGATCTGGTTGGCAAGGGCATCGCAACGGCTTTGCAGGTTCTCGATGCGTAGCTGCTCTATTTCCTGTTCTTTTTCTCTCTGGCTGTCATACAACACCGAGATGTACCCGATAAATGTACAAAGCAAGCACACCACAAAAAACTGGAACAAAAGGATATTACCCACATAACCGGTCTGAACACCCAGCAAGGGCAAGCCGTATGACAGTCCGACGAATACGGCACATCCGAGCAGCGTATAAAGAAAGTTACATCCGAAACGTGCCTCGAACGGCATGTTGCCTATTTTACGCACATTATATTCTAATTGGAGGTAGAACAAGCCGTAGAAGTAAAGCATGCGGAAAACAAAGAACGCCCAAAATCCGGCCTCTTCGCCGACATTCAGCCGTGCCAGATTCCACGGAATCCACACTACATTCGGGTAGGTGACGAACAGCGTGCATATCAAGGCTATGACCGGCAATTTTCGTGGTATATAAGAATTCAATACGTTCATAATCCGATATTTTCTGCAAAAATACTACATTTATTCCATCGGCAGGCGGTTTTATGGCGTTAAAACGAAAAATACAAGCCCAAAAAGGAAATGAAAATTACCGTGTGTAACCCATCATGATTATTATCGATTGACTTCATGCTGTCCCCAGCTCCCATACCGGACATTCATGCGTTGGCGTAGCTCATCCTGCTTTGTGTTCTTGTAGTAGTTCTTCTTGATGGTGCGTGCGCTGTTGCCGGCCATCCGATTCGGGCTTCGATGAGCTGGAGCACGGTCAATACTTTCGTCTCTTCTTTCTTCTGCTCCTCCTCTTTAAGCTGCTTGAAGCAGTCGACCCATTGCAAGACGGAAAAGTTGCGTCTCTCTTTTTCCCATCGCTCGGCGACGGACATGTATTCTCTTTAAGGTCGAGCAGCAGCTGGTTTTTCTTGAGGTACTCGCTGGTGGAGGACTTTGGATCTCGTTGTCCCAGTATTTGTAAGCACCGGTGATGTTTACGACGCGAGGGATGCGGGTGTAATCTGTTCCCCGAAGTGTTAATTGACTTGTTGATATGTAGTCGTTTTTATCCATGTGTATTTTGACGGTGTTAGAGTTGGAAAATCCTTATAGGGTATTTTGCCATTTTTTATATCCCCAAATCCACCTCCAAGGTACAAGCGGCATTTTTAGCCGCCTTATCACCCTATTACGCAGCTGTATATTCTACAGGTAATTGGAATTAGCGGTTGTCCGGTGGTAAACGGGTGGTAAGTGAGTGGTTGATGAGCGGTCGCCGGGTGGTGAATGAGTGGTAATTGGGTGGTGAATGGGTGGCTGTTCTCTTGGCCCGGATTTGATTAGAGGGAGAAAAATACGGAGTGAGACAGCAGGAAATAATCTGATATGAATCCCTTTTTCGCCTGTTGCCGTACCTATTTCTGTTGTTGTTCGACCGGTTCGGGAAAGTTCCTTTTGATGAATTACGCCAGCGAACAAACGTAAGACTATCTAAAATTTAGATTAGAAAAGCAATGTAGCGTTGGAAAGTAAACACTTGCAATGATTCGTGATTATTGCAGGTGTTTTTTATTTGTCAGTGCATTGCAAAAATTCTTGTGAATATCAAATGAGTGATGAACAATCCGTTGTTTTGATAAAACTGTCATGCAAGGCTGATTTATAAATAAAAACCATTATCTTTGCATTCAAAAACAATTTGTTGGTAAATGGGAAAGGAAATAAACCGTATAAAAGCAGCCTTGGCTGAATCCGGGAAAACGAATGTGTGGTTGGCCGAACAGTTGGGCGTAAACCCAACGACTGTATCGAAATGGTGTACGAATACCTGTCAGCCGGATTTGTACACCCTCTCACGTATAGCAGAGTTACTGAATGTGAGCCGCCGGGAATTGTTGCGTCCTTAAAATTGCTCGATTATGGCAGAATATACAACAGACAAATATGAAAGAATCAGGGCATTGATCAGCCAAGGCGAGACTTCGGAAGTCGAGTTCAAGTCGGCACGCGGAGGATTCCCCGGCAGTTTTTGGGAGAGCTACTCGGCTTTTGCCAATACAAATGGTGGTACGATTGTGCTGGGTGTGATGGAGAAGAACAACCGATTTCTCTTTGATGGACTAACGGAGGAAACCATCGTCCGTTATAAAAAGATTTTTTGGGATTGTGCCCATAATAAAGGAAAAACAAGCGTTTGTCTTCCTCGTGAATCAGATGTAAGAATAGAAAAGATAGAGGAATCGTATATCCTGATATGTGATATTCCTCGTGCCAGTTACGAATTGCGACCCGTGTATATCAATGCCAACCCGTTCGGGAACACTTACCGCAGGAACCACGAGGGCGATTATCTCTGTACCGATGCGGAGATAAGACGAATGTTTGCGGATGCCGAACATGACCGCCATTCACAGGACGGACGTATCCTTGCGGGCTTTGAATTTGAAAGGGATATAGACATCGAATCCTTGCATCAATACCGGCAGACCCTCGCCAGTCTGCAACCCTCCCATCCCTGGATAGGTATCAGCGACATGGATTTCTTAAAAAAGTTAGGTGCATACGCTACGGAATATGAAACCGGTAAAGAGGGATTCACATTGGCCGGTATTCTGATGTTCGGTAAATACGATAGTATTACTAACAATTCGGGCGACCCGATGTATTTTGTGGATTATCGTGAACGTGTTGCGACAGACAATCCCGATATAAGGTGGACAAACCGTATCTATCCGGACGGCTTGTGGGAAGCCAACCTTTATCAATTCTATATAAGGGTATATAATCGGTTGATACAATCCCTGCCACGTCCGTTCATGATGAAAGACGGGGTGCGTCAGGAAGAAACTCCGGCTCATGATGCTGTGAGAGAAGCACTCATCAATTGCATTATCCACCAAGATGTAAATGCACAAGGGCATATCATCGTGGAGCGTACCGATGAGAGTCTTGTCTTTATGAATCCGGGCATGATGCTGGTTTCCAAACAGCAGTATTTCGAAGGAGGGCGCAGCATTTGTCGTAATCCAATCCTGCAGAAGATGTTCATGCGGCTGGGGCGTGCCGAGAAAGCCGGTAGCGGTGTGGATAAGATTGTGAGCGGCTGGCAGTCTTTGGGTTGGCCGCTTCCGACTGTAGCCGAGGAGACACGTCCGGACTATGTGGTGCTGACCATGCAGTTGGGCGCAACCACCATTAAAAAAACGACACAAGAAAACGACACAAGAAAACGACACAAGAAAACGACACAAGAAAGCTCAATAAACAGGATGTGAGAAGACAGCAACTTTTGGAGTTTTGCTCCGAACCGAAGTCTTTGTTTGACATTATGCAGTATTTGGGACTGAAAGCCCGAAAAAATGTAATGAATGTCTATATCACTCCAATGATTGATATCGGTGTGCTGGCTATGACAGAACCGGACAATCCCACAAGCCGTAATCAGATGTATGTAACGGTAAAAGGGGGGACAAGAACATCAAAAGTGAGTTTATAACAGGATATTGCGGCTTGGGCGCATCCAATCGCACACGAAAGCACTGCCCGCATAAAAATGCGAGCAGTGTTATTCGGCAGTTTGCTCTTAGGCTCTTGTTCCGGATAGCAGCATGGCAAGCTGCTGGTCGCAAAATTTGTCGTATTCTTCTTTGTCCGTACCGCTTTCGATGGCATGGTCGATAACATCACCCAGCTCGTTGAAGCATACTTCCTTATTGACGCATTCCGCACCGTCGTCTTTCAGTAGATATACTTCATAGTAATCGGAGCCGTTGAGTGCGATAACGACAGATCCGGCGTGCAACCGTCCGTTTACTTCAATCCGCAATGCCGGCAATTCCCGGAATACCGTAGCGACAAACTCGCCAATTCCCCACGACATGAGAATGGGCATGGGCGTAAGTGATACCAACTGTTCTTTGATGGTCTGGGCAATGTGCATTACATACTCTTTATCCATAGCTTTGTGTTTTAGATGATTATTGATTTGTATTAGTCGAACCATTCGGGGTTGTCCTCCTTCAGTTCGGTGATGAGTTCCTTGTCGGAGAGTTTGAGACTGTCTTTATCGGTGAAAAAGAAAACCTCGTCGTAGATTCTTTCGGCTTCTTTACTGGCAAAGCCTTCGTTTTCGTCGTTGAAGCTGCCGGGATGGAGAGCGTCGAGCAGGGCGGTCGAGCCGATAAGGAGTTCTTCGCCCTCGTTGGATATCACCACCCGACAAGGATAGGTGTTGCCGCCGAATTGTATTTCCTGTGTTTTCATACGCCTGTTATCTTAATGGGATGTGCTTCCCGTTTTCATTCAGATATTCCATAATTCGTTTTGCTTCCTCGTGCGAGGCTCGGTTACGGTCGTCGTAGCGGCGTGTTTCGTCCGCCATGACAACGATACACTCTTTGATAAGCCGGTAGAGGCTTTGCTGAAGCGTGGGGTGCATCGTGGGGATAGCTGCCGCAAACCGCTTGGGGTTGAAATTGTAACTGTTTACTGCCATTTCCCAATCTTTGGCGAGTTGGTACTCTTTGCTTTTTTTGATGTCGTCCATTGTATTGAAATTTTAATGATTCGTTTTTCTTCCCTTTGTTCGGCTCTGTTTCCTGCCCGAACCGCTTGGGGTTTACAGATGCGGTACAAGGACTGGCGGACAAGCTGCTTCCGACGCTTTTTCCGGAAAATTACTCTTTCACGGAAAGGAAGAATTTTCCGAGAAATGCACTTCAAAGTGGCGGAATCAAGCGCGGCAGTCCACCTTTGCGTCTGGAAAACCAACCGGAGAAAGGCAGGAATGGGCCGGATAAGCGGTAAAAAGTAGAAAAGGGAGAAGAAGACGGCAGGCGGCTTGTAGTCCGGAAGATTATAAAGGGAACGGTAGTAGTGGGGAATTGGGGCGGATATAACGGGTACGAGGAAATCTCGGCGAATACAATCAGGAGCTTACTGTGGTAAAGCTGCCTCACAATTCCACAATCAGTGATTGCGCCATTGGAAGGATATGATTTTACCCTTCCCGTCAAGCATTTGAGCTGGACGTGAATACAGCCCCGCAGGTGAGGGCTGTTTCTGCCGATTCTACATTGATGACTGTGGATGTCAACCCGAGAAACAGGAAATCTGGTAAGTTTCAATAAGAACTGGTATAAAGAACCTAAAAACGACAGAAGAATGAAAAGAAAAGGTGTATGGCAGTGTTTGCGCTGGTCGGGGCAAATGCTCATGTGAACTCTCCCGATGAAGTAGCCCACATGCAAGCTGTTGAAAGTTCAACAACCTATATCGGGCAACTTACAGTAAAGACGGCTTAATGACCATTTATGACAAGACATCTCCTATAATCGCTACTGTCAATGGAACAGTGTGGATTTTAATATGAACATTTCATTCAGTTTCTATACTGGCAATGTTAATATTACGGGAGTAGCTTTGAATGGAACTGATATCACGGCAGGAACAACTGGTACTGTAGTTATAGACGGAGTAACATACGATGTCGTCTTTGACTATGGCTATCTTGATGGTGATGTCTGTGAATTGGAACTGACTGTAAAATCAACCCCATTAGGAGACCTTTCAATTACATTCTATTGATTTTCGTATAAATAATCTGTTTGAGCCAACCTATCCAATCGGATAAGTTGGCTTTTACTATTTTAATTACAAGTTCAGTTTGAATAACAGATTCTGTTTCTATTATAATGGGAATACCTCCCCCCCAAAAAAAATACATACGGCTAAACGGTAGTGATGTGTATTTTGGGGCAACTATAACAGGCATAAAGCGAAAGTAAAAAAGATAGCTACCGCACCGGCGGAATCAGGGCGGTGTGGTAGTTGCCCGTCATTTACGGGCAACCCATATCCTCCCCAACTGCCTATCCGAACAGCTCGATGTCCGCTTCTTGGAAACTCTGCGGGTTATGCTGGTACAGAAGCGGCAGATTCAGCATAATCATCGGATATTCCACGAACCCGCTTCTACGTCTGTAACCGGAGTCGGTCGCCAACCCATTTGACACCAAGAACTCCATCGCATCCGGGTAATGGTTTACGTCCATGAATGTACGATCGGGTACTCCGAGCGCATTCATTTCCTCCAAATTGACGGACAGTACGATGTAATCGTCTTCGTCTTCCACCTTTTCCAAGGTGAGTGCCAGCCAGCCGTTGTTGTAGAAGCGTGGAACGAAATACCAGTATTCTCCTCGGAACTCGTACTTTTTCTGTGCAAAGGAGCTGTCAGGCTCTACGATTTGGAAATCATCCTCACCAGTGACAAAGGCGTTCATGGGGTTGCTGACATCCATATAGACTTCATCTTCTTTGTGGCACAAGTAGCTTGCATTTTCCGAACGAACGATAGTAAATTGCATTTTCATTTTTTCTAAATTTAAGTGATTGAACTTTTTTTCTTTCCCCTCTGTTCGGCCTCCTGATTGTCGGAGCCGTTCGGGTTTTACGATGCTTCCAAGGGGCTGGCGAAAAGGCCCCCTCCGACGCTTTTTCCGAAAAATTACGCTTGTGCAACAAGGAAGAATTTTACAGGAAATACATTTCAAAGCGTCAGGATCGGGCGCGGCAGCCCACCTTTGCATCCTAAAAGCAGAGAGGGTCCCGACACGGATGGCTGAATCCGAGAAAGGTATAAGGGTATCGGGCGGGTGGTGAGGGGACGGAGGAAAAGTAGAAAAGGGATAGAAAAGGCATGACTGCGCAGGTGGCAGGTTCGCTCGGCAGACGCGCCGCCTGGTGGCGACTTCGGGCGGTTGTCGGGAAGCATACCTACACCTCGATATATATAATGAACGAATAGAGGGCGGATTACTCCGTCCCCTATCCGTTCGGGATTATGGTTATGGTCAGGCTGCAATTTCTTCTTGCGGGATTTCTTCGGTGTGTACTTCCGCTTCGGGTTGCGGTTCATCGGGTTGCTCCGCTTCCTGCTTTGCTTTTTCCTGCACCAAGAGGACGACTTTCTTTTCCTCGATGCGTTGGTGGCGTTTCTCGTACACCTCGTTGTGTCCGTTCTTGATAGCAGCCAGTTCTTCGGGCATGTGCTTCTCGGCAAAGTCGAGCAAGAGGGAGGCCGTAGCGTTGCTACCCGATGCGTTCTTGAAATTGGCTATCAGAAAATCCCTGCGGATAATGGCTTTCTGCTTACCCGTGAGGTTAGCGATGATGTTCATCTTTTCTTCGTCCGTGAGGTGGTGGTAAGCGGTTTTTTCTTCGCTGATACCTACCGCTTCGAAATGTTCCCTGCGGAGGAATGGGAGCAGAAAGAAGTATATCATCTTGTCTTCGTCCTGTCCGAACTTGCGGTCGGACATATCGACCTCCAAAATCTGCTTTTTGATGTCCTCTACCGTCTTTTCAAGGGCTATCTCCTTGTTACGCTTGTCCTGCTTCTCCAACTTTTCGACCGGCGAAAGCCATAATCATAAAATTTTAATGGGTTTATATTTAATTTGTTTTTGGGCTTTTCGTGAGGTTCAGCAGGTCGGGTCGAACTCGTATTCCTGCGGATTGTCGTACCCGTCGAACACGACCCGAAAGGTGTCAAAGTCTTTTCTGCCCGCCAGTCTGACAGTATCTCTTTTTCCGATGAAATAGGGTTCGGTCATTGTCCGAAACGGTGCACCAAGTGTTACCCTGTCAGCTAACGTACACACCCTGTCGGGGAGTTCGGGCATGATATAGCCCAATGCGTATTCGTTGTACACTACTAATTTGATTTTGTCCATTGTCTTTTATTTTTTGTTTTTTATTTTCCCTCTGTTCGGCTCTTTTTTCTGCCTGAACCGTTTGGGATTTACAGATGCTTCACGGGGCTGGCGAACAAGCTGTTTCCGACGCTTTTTCCGAAAAATTACTCTTTCGCAGAAAGGAAGAATTTTTCGAGAAATGCACTTCAAAGCGACGGAATCAAGCGCGCCAGCCCAAATTTGCGTCTGAAAAACCAACCGGCGAGAGGCATGAATGAAGCCGGATAGCGGTAAGAGGAAGAAGATAGAAAAGGGAGAAGGAGACGGCGGTCAACTTGTAGATAGGGACTATAACGGGAGGAGGACACGGGCGCATGGCCGGTCGGGATAGAAAAGGCACGAGGCTTGCTGGCAAAAATGCGGATGGCCGCAATTTTGCCCTATAACGGGGCATGGGAAACTGCTGTTTCGGAACTTGCGAATCAGAAGGGATAAAGAGTGAGATTCGATAGGACGGAAGAGACGACCTCCTTGCGAGAGATTCACGGGTTGTGTCGTGGCCGAAAATGAACCGGACGAAATGACGGCGTTCTCCGAGGGAAAGTGTAAGGCTGGAAATATCGACATGGCGACACCAGAAGCGAAAGCGTCCGCTTTCCTGCGGGCGATGGGAGCGTTGGACTTTTGAAGCACCCATCGCCTTATAGCGTTTGTCTGAAAGCGCTATAAGGCGACCGTTATGAGGCGGCCGTTTTTATGTTGTTTCTTCTCAAATTCAAGAACGCCGGATATTTGATATTGCCTGTACCTCATAGTCTTTATGGGTCTATCCAAAGCCAAATATCCAAGTTCCGGACGGTAGGAAGGCATATGGAGCGCAGGCTGTTCTTCTTTTCGGACAAAGTCAATCGTTTTTGGACTTCTTTTTTTTCTCCAACACACTTTTTTTCCTGTCGTCAATGATGTCTACCATATTCTCTTTCGCCCACATGATTAAAGATTGGATATGAGGGAACAGAGAATGTGCTCTATCAGTAAGCGCATATTCCACACGAGGTGGTACTTCCGGGTAAATCGTTCGGGTAACGAATCCGTCTTCCTCCAATGTCCGCAACGTAACGGTCAGCATTTTTTGGGAAATATCTGGAATCGCCCGACGAATATCGCCGAAGCGTACTTTCTCGGACTGTGTCAGCGTGTAAATGACTAAAAGCGACCATTTGTCGCTCATCCTTGCCAGAACATTGCGTATCGGGCATTGAGGATCGTAGGCATCTAAAATCATTGTTCTGTCCATACATTATTAAATTACAGCATTAGTATGCAAAGGTAACTAAATTTCCTAAAATTCGCAAGCGCAAAAAAAATACAAAAAAGTTTTTGTTGCAAGATGCTTATATCCAACAATGGTTACCTCAATGAAACTATGTGAGTATCAAGTGCCTACTTGACAAACCTTGTTTTTCATTTTATATTTGCAATCGAAAAGAGATTAAAGAACCTTTAGAAACTAATGTTTGATATCAAAATTTTATAAGTATGGAAAATGTGATTTTAATCGGTGCGAGCGGATTTGTAGGTTCCGCCATTTTAAATGAAGCTTTGAGTCGCGGTCATCGGGTAATGGCTGTTGTGTTGCATCCCGAAAAAATTTCGACGATTCATCCGAACCTGACCGTTGTTCAGGCCGATGCGACCGATCCCGACACGTTGGCGAAATTGGCCGAGGGGAAAGATGCTGTTATCAGTGCCTACAATCCTGGATGGGGAAATCCCCGGCAATATGAGGAGACACTCGAAAACTATCCGAAGATTGTCGAGGGTGCGAAGCGTTCGGGGGTTCAGCGTCTGTTGATTGTCGGCGGAGCCGGAACACTTTTCGTAAAACCGGGTGTGCGGTTAGTCGATACCGGAACGCTTCCCGAAGCATGGCTGCCGGGTGTGAAGTCTTTGGGGGAGTTTTATCTCGATACACTGACAAAAGAAAAAGAGATCGACTGGATATTCTTTTCTCCTGCCGGAAATCTCGGCAACATGAGGCCGGGTGTGCGTACCGGAAAGTACCGATTGGGGAAAGACGATATGCTTTTCGACGAAAAGGGTGAAAGTTTCATCTCGGTAGAGGACTATGCTGTGGCGATGATCGACGAGTTGGAACAGAAGAATCATCATTATGAACGCTTTACCGCAGCGTATTGATTAGTTTTCTGATAGAATATAACAAATAATAAAATCAAGAAGATGAAAAAAATCATTTTAACGTTGGCTATCGCTGGCATGGCTTTGGGTGCTTCGGCACAAGACAAGGGACGTTTTGAGGTACATGACCTCGATAATTTCAGGCTGCACGTTTATTATACGAACGATGCGCTCGGTGATGCAAGTTATATCATCGAAGGGGAAAATGCGCTCGTTACGATGGAGCAGCCGCTTTTCAAAAAGAACGTCACAGAGTTCGATGATTATCTCGTGAAACTCGGAAAACCCGTCGAACAACGTATCGCCGATTATCATGTCGGCGGAACGGGATCGCATGAAACGGTAATGCCGGAAGGTATGCCAGAATTCACCAAAGGCGAAGTGTACGGGGGTATGATGCAGGGCTTCGCGCAAGCCTTCGGAGATGCGCTGACCGCTATGCCTACGGGCAAGACTTCGGAAGTATCGTTCGGTACGACGCAAACATGGGCGGGCGTTTCTTTCGAGTTCCATCGCGGTGCCGCCTCCGATTTCCCCGGAGCGAGCATCCTGATCGATAAAAAGGCTTATTATACGCATTGGACTCCGACTAAAGCCCACATGAGTCATCTGCAAATTTCTTCGCCGGAAGCTATCGACGCCGAGATTGCGGAAGCTGAAGAATCGCTGGCTTCGGGTGCAAAACTTTTCATCGGCGGACATGGCGGAGCGGCAAAGGCCGACGCCGTCGAATTCAAAATCGCTTACTTGAAAACGATGAAAGAACTTCTTTCGCAGCATAAGACCGCGGCAGCTTTTGTCGAAGCGATGGAAAAATCCTATCCGAATCTTCCGGGAAAATCCGGTCCCGATGATTTGGCAAATGCGCTTTATAAATAAATAAGTTCGAACTATCCCGCCTTGAAAGCGGGATAGTTCCTTAATGAAGAATGCGATGAAAGAAGCCTTTGATTTTTTGAGTGAACATCCGGATGTGGCCTTTGCTACTGTTGAAAACGAAAAGCCTAAAATACGAGTATTTCAAATCATGCGTCAGGAAGGTACGACACTTTGGTTCGCCACCTCTCCGCATAAGAAAGTATATCGGCAGTTACAAATAAATCCGGACATCGAGCTACTTGCTATGGCAGGTAATGTGTCTGTTCGTGTAACGGGAGAGGTATATTTCGATGTTCCTGATTCCCTATGCAGGAAAATCTACGAAACGAATCCGGTATTACCCCGTCTCTATGAAAAATATAGTGATTTAACGTATTTTCGCTTATCTATTCGGGCGTTGGATTATTATGATTTGACACCGAACCCGCCGATTCTAAAACATGAAGAATATGGAACGGAATAGAGAATGGCTTTTTGACGCAACGCTACGGGTGTATATAAAAGTTGGAAAGTGGCGGGGCGACCCGTCACTTTCCGTTTTTCTCCAGATACTCGGTCATCGCCTCGTTCACGATGTCCTTCAGGGACATCTCTTTTTCGATGGAGAGTAGTCTCATGCGGGTATGTATGCTTTTGTTGATGACAAAGTTGCAATGCACCGCAGGCTCTTTCTCCGCCTTGACCGGTGCGGGTTCTTTCTTTTGCGGGGCTTTCCCAGTGGAGGACAGTAGCCCGTCCAGCCCGCTTTTCATGTCGTTTTTCAATAAATCGCTCTTGCCCATATCGTATTACTTTAATTTCATCACTTCCTGCGCCAGCGACATGTAGTCCTTGGCCCCGTTGCAGTTCTTGTTGTACTCGAAGATGTTCTTGCCCTTGATAGGGGCTTCGGCCAGTGCCACGTTGTCCCGGATAACGGTTTTGAACACCTTGTCGCAGAAAGAGTCGTTGATGATCTCCGATACGCTCTTGCTGAGCGTCTTGCGCTTGTCGAACTGGGTGATGACAATGCCACCGATGTCCAACTTCGGGTTCAGGCGTTCTTTGACAATCCCGACCACGTTCGTAATCTTCGCCATTCCACGCATGGCGAGGAACTGTGCCTGTACCGGAATGATTAGAAAGTCCGAGGCGGTAAGGGCGTTGAGCGTCAGCAAGCCCAGCGATGGCGGGCAGTCAATCAGGATGTAGTCGAACTTGCGGGTGTCGAGAACCTTTGCAATCAGCCCTTTCAGTATCAGCTCACGCCCCGGCTCGTTAATTAATTCAGATTCCGCCGCCGACAGGTCGAGGCAGGACGGGACGAGGGTCAGCCCGTTTTCGAGCCGGACCAACGGCAAGGGGTATTCTCCCCGCATCGCTCCGTACACCGTCTGCTCCTCCTCGATAGAGAGGCCGCAGGATTCGGTAAGGTTCGCCTGAGCGTCCATGTCGATCAGCAGCACGCATTTTTTCTTCTGCTGCAAGGCGGCAGCGAGGTTGATGGTGGTAGTCGTTTTTCCGACCCCGCCCTTGTGGTTCAAAACCGCTATAATTTTTGCCATAGCTCCATGATTTTTATTTCTGATACAAAGATAATACTATTTTTAGTAATTACTACAATTAGTACATACTATTTTACTACTTCACTACTTTGCTACAATTAGTATCGTAGTATTTGCTACTCCGCTATTTTACTAACCGACTAAATGTAGTATCTACTACTTTTCGTACCGGAGAGGTTTCCTAACTTCCTACTTTACGTATATACTACATTTAGTATCGGCTTGTTATCAAGGCTCTATTCGCTGTCAGAACGGCAGGTCGTCCTCGTTATCCTGCGGCGTGCCGGCAGGAGGTGCGGGTACATCGTCCGCAGCACCGGCCTGACCGTCTTCTGTATCGGCAGCCACTTCCTCACGCTTGCCGGTATTGATGAACTCCAGCGAGTCCGCCGTGATGGAGAGCTGTATCTGGCTCTCTTCGTTCTTGTCCTTCCACAGCGAAGCCGAGAGCGTTCCCACGATGTGTACCAGCCGCCCTTTGGTGAGGTATTCCGACAGGCGGATGTGGTTTTCCTTCTTGCTTCGTACCCTTACCCATGTGGTAACGTTGTTACCGTGCGAAAAGTCGTCAACTGCGATGTCGAAAGCGATGAATGAGCCGTGTGCTCCCGTGATTACCTGGCAATCTTTGCCGATACGTCCGTTGGTGTGTACATGTAACATGACTTAAAATGTTTTGCGGCAAGGTGGTTAGTCCTGCCATTACCTAAACTTGTTTTTGTTTTTTGTTTCCCTTTGCTCGGTTCTTTTCTGCCTGAACCGCTTGGGATTTACAGATGCGGTACAGGGCTGGCGAACAAGCCCTTTCCGACGCTTTTCCCGGAAAATTACTCTTTCGCAGAAAGGAAGAATTTTACGAGGAATGCACTTCAAAGTGACGGAATCAGGCGCGACAGCCCACCTTTGCGTCTGATAAAACCGACCGGCGAGGGCAGGAAGAGCCAGAGCCGGGAGGAAGAAGATAGAAAAGGGAGAAGCATGGCTGCCATAAGTGGCGAAGGAACGATACAAGAGGACGGATGGATATTGTGAAAACGATTTGCGTCATCGCCAAAGTCGCCTGTCGCCTACCGGTGGAAACCGTAAATGCATTAGCTATTCCCGACAGCGAAGCGGATCATGGAGACTCCACCATTATGTGAATACGGCGATTGACAGATGAAAGACTGTGTTGATATATGGGGCGATACGGATGAAGGAAGAATATATTTTCAGAATAATTAACCTTTTATTTTCCGTTGATTTTCAGTAATTTGAATGCGTGTATGCTATAAAACCGCAGTGTGTTTTTTGCTGTTTTTTTCGTATTTTTGAAACAGCAAAAGCCCCGTCGTGCAAGGGACGGATTCATAACCTTGCTAACTAATTAACAAAAGAATATGTCAAAAACGAATGAAATGAATTTGGACAAGGCACGGACTTTGACCAAAGGATTGAGAAAACATTTAGAAACGGTGAAAAACTACGGAGTGAGCGAAAATGACTTGTCAAAACTGGAAGCAGCTATCATCGAAGGCGAGAAACTGAATGCGGAAGTGGATCGCCGGCGTGCTGAACTAAATGAAATCGTTCCTAACGCCAACCGTAAACTGGCGGAGGTCCGCAATCTGACTTCATACTTGAAGAGTTTGGTCAAGCACCGTGTAGATTCCAGCCATTGGCCGGAATATGGAATTGCCGACAAGCGTTGAGTCTTGTCCTAAGACGAAGGGACAAACCGGCACGGTCATACACTCGGTGTGGACAAAGAAAGGCCGCCTATTCATCTTTCATTTGACATGGAGTTTCATTCTGATTTTCTCTATCGTTTTACGGGTCATCACCTGCGAAGCCAGCACTTTGACGATATAACCCGTCAGTAGAGCAGCGATGACCGTGCCTTCCCTCACCCCCTCTATCCTGCCGGAAAGAAACCAAGAGAGGATAACGGCTATAAGGACCAGCGTGACGTCAACGCCAATCTTCACATAGCCGAAAACGGCATTCACACGGTCGGCAATGCGGGCCACCAGCCCTTCAGCACTCATGATTACCACGTGACCTTTCAATTCCAGCACCACGCCGACGGCCTGTACGAAGCATCCCATGAGCAACAAGACAATACACGAGAGGTACATGCTTGGAGCGACCGATGCGGTAAGTATCATGTTGAGATCAATGAAGGCCGAAAAGAGAAAGGAAAACGGTAGTTGCAGCCATATTTCCAGTTTTTGTTTCCGTATATTGGGATTGTCCTTACGGAGCAACATCAGTTGTAGAAGAATAAAGATATTATTGTTAATCAGTGTCCAGACACCCAAAGACCAAGGCGTGTTGATTGACAACACATAGTTAGCGCTTGATATGGGAGTTGTACCCAAAGCAGAGCGCACAATCAGTACAATACCCAAAGCAAGGAAGTACAGTCCCGTGATGAATAACGAATAACTTCTTATGAATTGCCGTCTTTCCATATTTTCTTTTAAATAGTCTGCAAAGATATTCAAAACCAACCAAAACTCCTTGTACTTAAATTATAAACTTGCCTTTTAGCATACAGGGAAAACCTAATGCTATAACATTACAAACTTCGAAAAGCACATGGTACTCCTGATTACTTACGGACAGACCAAAGCCATGTACACGAACGATATGAGTATTGTCCGTGTACATGGCTACAAGGATTCGATGAAACGGCTGGACGATACCGCCAAGTTACGGTTCAGTCGCAGATTCCCCGAAATCTATATAAGACGAAAAAACTGTCACCGGTCAGCTCCGCTTTCCAGACGGGCTACGCCCCTTGCCGTTCCCCCCGTGACTGGCATAATCCGAACGATATTGTCGGAATGCCGGTCGGTTCACTGTTTACCCGCCTTCCTATATTCACTGGGGCTGACACAACTTTTTAGAATGGTCATTTTAGTTTTAACCCACCAGAATCCGCTACAAGTAGGGCGGATTCATCACTTCTTCAGCTCGAATCCGTACCTCCTGCATTTCTCTCTCGGTTTCCGCTATCAGTTTCGCCAGCATGACGGCCTCATTGCCGTATGACAGCAAGGTGGAAAGGTCCGGCTTTCCGTCCGGTGTTTCTTTTATGGCACACTTGTCCGAGACCTCCATCAGCTCCGATATGAAGAACGGCTTGAACAGGCATCCGGCAAAGCCTTGTGCCAAAAGTTCATTCGCATCACAACTGCCCGAAGCGGTTGCCACGACCACGGGGATTGTTTGGGAATTGCCCACATTGGATGAGCGCAGCAGTTCCAACAACTCAAAGCCATTTATGCCGGGCATATTCAAGTCTGTAAGCAACAGGCTGTATTCATTTTGGCGTACCATTTCCATCAGTTTCGCCGCGTCGGTGCAGATGTCGCAGTGTATTCCTTCCTGTGCATACATCTCTTTCAACATCAGGAGCAGCACCTCATCATTGTCAATGGCAATAACATTGAGATTTCTATCCTTCCGGTGAATATAAGTCTGTATCGCTTGTTCCTGATGTTCTTCAGCTTTCTGTACGGGTATCTCCACCGTGAAACGGCTTCCTTTCCCTTTCTCATTTTCCAATAGAATTTTTCCGTGGAACATTGCTACTATATTTTTTATAATGGCAAGCCCCAGTCCGAAGCCGTCTTTTGCAGCGGCGTTCGAGAGGCGTTCAAAAGCATTGAACACACGTCGCTGTTCCTCTTCGGTCATGCCTGTACCCGTATCTTCAACTGTAATTGTCAGAACTCCATCGGTATAATCCGTAGTCAGCGACACACCGCCTTCCTCCGTGAACTTGATGGCGTTTGACAGCAGATTATTTCCTATTTGAATTATTCGTTCCTTATCGGTCAGTACAACTTATCGCTTCCGTTCTTCACAGTCAATGACAGCCCTTTATTCATGGCGATTGGCATGAACTCTGTTTCAAGTGTGTGCGTAATTGCTGAAATTCGGCAAGGTTGCATTTTGGGTTGTTCCTTGCCGTTGTCCAATCGGAAGAAGTCAAGCAGAGTGTTGAGCATATCCCGCATACGGTCGGAGGATTGCTGTATGTTTTTAAGGAAATGCACATTGTTTCCATTGCTGCATTCTTTCCGCAAAAGTTCGGTATAGCCGGTTATTGCCGTCAGTGGTGTACGCAACTCATGGGTAATAGTATGTACCGCTTTTTTGCGTGAGGCTATCAGTGCATCATTTTGCTCTACAGATTGTTTCAACTGTCCGATTAAATCTGTCGTTTCTTTTTTATACCGTTTGATGCGGTTGGCATCACGGTGGATGATGATATATGAAATCACTAACAATAAAAGAATGAATCCGGTAAAACTTCCAATCTGTATAAACGATTGATTACGCATAGCGATTATATCGGTTTCACGCTGTTATAAATCTGATTGTACTCTGTCATCCATTTTATGGATTAGCGATTGTAGTTGGCGGTTCAGTTCACCATTACGAGCAGCAAGGCTGTCGGCATATTCAGCCAATATTTTGCTTTGCGCCTGCTGTCTGGTTATCATATTGCGGTTAAGTGTGTATAGCATCGTTGTGGTCACAGTCGTTCCGAGGCTTCTTTCTTCCCGAATAATCCCAAGAAAACTTTCCGTTTCGGTTTCTTGGGCTGTTCTTGCACACTTTTCCGTGCGATAGCCGGTACTTGACTGGCAATCTTTTTGCTGATGGATTGTTGCTCGTCAAGTACCTGCACAATATTACGTATTAGCATCTCCTTATTTTCCAACAAGCAACGTACACTGTCTATATGTTCTGTCGGATAAAAGGAACTTAAATGACAGAGCATACTATCCACGGCGATACGACGAGAGTTATAAAGCATAAAATCTGCGTCGCTCCACTCAAAAATCATTTCACCAGACAACGAAAGTTCGGCAATACTCATGTAAATTCTTCGTATCCCTTTTCGGATATTACTGATTTCGCTGATTTCTTTTGTTTGAGATATTAACGTTTGATTTTCCTGATACCACTTGTACACAATGCTGCATACCAGTATTGCCACCATAATATACCATAAAACTATGAATTTACGCATCGTTTTTAGTAGTTCCTATATTATGGTTATTCCGTTTTTTCTTTTCCCATGGTTTATATATGGATATAATGATAGTGACAACCAATAGAAATATTTGAATAGCTCCCCACCATTTTATTGAAAGCACATTATTCCAAAATATCTCACTATTCAAACCGTATTGAGATATTTCCTCTAATAAAAGCACGTTGCCATCCACACATGGTCCCATCGCAACCGTTCCTGAAATCATCATATACAAGGCTGTGATCCATTTGACTGTAATCCAACGATGTTTGAAGAATCCCCATTTTGTAACGATTCCATATAACAATCCTGTAATGAAACAACCGACAGCTCCAATAATGACCATCCAATCATCTATCATTTTAAGCGAGCCGGCATATGTTTGCATACCATAACCTTCATCCGGTTTCACGAAAAAGACAAGAATCATCATACTGAAAGCACCGCCTGTCCATAAGAAAGCGGATAGTAAATGAACTGCTTTCAAGAGTTTAATACCTCGATTTTTTAATTTTTTCATGTTGTTTTATATATCTTCTTTCAGTTTATTTTGTTCTTAAGGTAATGCGATTTAGTTTTCAGCAAAAAAAGTAATAAAGACAGCAGACTCAGAACGGCTCCCAAACGGTACATGATGTCATTACTTGTAAGAAACATTGATGTGGCGGCTCCACGGCGGCTTTGGGGAGCCAGTTTGACGAACAGTGTGTTGAACGAAGGATGCAGCAATCCGTATGTGAATCCCTGCATCAGTCCGATAATAAGGAATATCGCCACTCGTCCTGTTCCTGTAATGTTCCCCACATAGGAGAGTAAGAAATAGGTAACGGATGCCATAGTCAAACCGAAACCGAGCAATCGGGTTATCATGCCCTTATCGACCTTTTTCCCGGCAATCGGGCGTGATACGGCAAGACCGATTGCCATCAGCGTGAAATAAAGTCCGCCGTAGTTGCCTATTCCCAACTCCTTTGCATAAACAGCAATATAAGCACTTGTCGCTCCGTATGGTATGAATACCAATAACTGTGTTAGTGATGCCCACCATCCAGACGAAATAAAGAATGAGCTTAATGTTATTTTCCGTTGCGGTTTTTGTTCACGTGCCGGTATTTTCACCAAAGAAGCCAGCAACAGACCACAACAGGCTATCACGGTAATACCAACAAATATGGTGTCGAACGAGAACCTGCCGTAAGCAGCCAGACCGAGCATCGGCCCCAAGCACATGGAAAGTGTGTTCGCCAGCCCGTAGATGCCCAGTCCTTCGCCCAACCGTGAATGCGGAATAATCTGGCTGACCAAAGTCGTGCCTGAAACAGTTGCCGCACCGAATGCCAGTCCGTGTGCCATGCGGATGACGACGAACAATGCGAGAGCAGTGGCCACCGCATAACCGCAGAACAAAATTGCAAAACAGAAATATGCCAGCAGATAAACGGGTCTCCGCCGGAAAGTATCAAGTAAATAACCAACGAAAGGTCGTACTACGATACACGCCGCCATATAGCTCGACAATACTAATCCCGCCACAGACCCGTTTGCCGCGAACTGTTCCGACAGATAAAAGGGCAGTAACGGCATCAGGGCATAGAAACTGAAGAACAGGAAAAAGTTGGCTGCCGCCACATGGCAGAAGTCACGGGTAATCAGAGGAGGCTGTCCCCGTTCGGATGTAGTATGTATATGCTGTCTCATGGTCATTGCATTTTCAATTACTTTGTTTTTTTTCGGCCACTTATCAGTAATAGCGTTCCTGATACACCTCGAAGTACATGATGCCCCGTTCAGGCAAGAAGCTGATCTTGTCTTCCCTCGCCAGCCAGCCTATGGCAGCGGCCAGTTCCAGCGGGTTCAATCCCGTAGCTTTCACGAGTTCTTCCCACGAATACTTGTTGTTATGCAACGTGCGCCAGACGATGCCGGCACTTTCTCCGATCTTTTCTTTGTTCATATGTCTAAAGATTAAATGTTATTGATATAGTTTTCCCTGTAATGTGTGGGAGACATGCCTTTCTGCGCTTTAAAATACTTACCGAAAAAAGACGCGTTCGGGAAATTGAGCCGGTATGCAATCTCCTTGACGGGCATTTGCGTATGGCACAGCATACGCTCTATTTCCCTGATTGTTTCCTCCCGTATCCATTCGGTCGGGGTTTTGCCGCTGATGTCCTTTACCACAGTTGCCAGATATTTGGGAGTGATGCACATTTTGGAAGCGTAGAATGCCACGCTTCTTTCCCGGCAGTGATGCGCAAACAGCAGGTCCATAAACCGTCCGTACAGGGCATCCTGTGAGGATTTGTAGGGGCATACGTCTTTGGCAAAATGATTGACGCGCATCAGCAGGAGGTTTTCTTTCACCAATTGCCCGATTGCCGTGGACAGTTCAGTGAAACTCAGTCCGGTAGATTCCTCCAATTCATTGAAAGAAATGTTGCCGCCTTTTTCTTCGATTGCAGCCAACACTTTGCTTGTTACAGAATGCTTATCTTCCATATTTGAGTTGTCTGTCAGTTTATCTACGCGCCCTTCAGCTGTTCTTCTGAAAACTTATCACAGCCCACACACTTGCAACCACACCGTAAATGCAAAGAGGTAAGAACTGAGATAAGAGCTGGAAGAATGTACTGCCTTTAAGGTATATGTCTCTCATTGCTGTTATGATATAGCGCAACGGATTCAGGCGGGTTGTCTCTTGTGCCCAGTGGGGCATTGAGGCTATAGGCGAAATCAATCCATTTGTGAGAATGAATATGACGATGAAGAAAAACATCACGATAGCCGCTTGACGCATATTGTCGCTGTAATTAGAAATGGTCAGTCCGAGAGACGATATAGTGAATATATACACGATATTGAACAGGAACACCATCCATACAGCCCCCGCAGGTGTCACACCGTGAATTTTCCATGCAAGCAACATGGAGAAACCGACGATAAATATTCCGACTGTCCAATAAGGAATCATCTTGGAAAGGATGAACTCAATACGTGAAACAGGGGTGACATTTATCTGCTCTATTGTACCACGTTCTTTTTCGCCGACAACATTAAGAGCCGGCAAAAAACCGACAAGCAGTATAAGGGTCATAGCCATCAGTGCCGGAATCATATAGGGCTTATAGTCGAGAGCAGCATTAAACAGATACCGGGGTTCGACAGTCACAGGCCGACGTGCGATTGCTCCGTTGTCATAGCCCAATTCTTGAGCGTACTGCATGATAGTTTGGGTCAGGTATGAATTTCCAAGACCACCCTTCATACCATTTACAGCATTGACAGTCACCATGACATCTGCCCCACTGGTACGATACAGGTTATGCTCAAACTCATTTTCGATAGTGACGATGAAGTCCACGTTGCCTTCCTGAAGCAAATCGTATGCTGTCTGATAATTCGGACAGGCAGCAAACAAATTAAAAAACTCCGAAGCCTGTAATTTCTGTGTCAAACGGCTTGAAAGTGTCGAGTGGTCACAATCAATCACAGCGATATTAAGATTCTTGACTTCCTGTGTCGCTATACGCGGCACAACATTCATCATGGCGATTGGCAGAAGAATGAACACAACAGGCAACAGCCAGTTGCGAAACATCTGCTTATATTCTTTTGTGAGAAGATATGGTAATGCCTTCATATACAAATTGCTTTTATTTTAGGCAAGCCTCGTTTTGAAAAATCTCCATGCAAGCAACATAAATACAAGCCCTTCTATGGCAAGGGCGCGTATTTCTGTCGCCACATATTCCATACTTACACCTTCGACCATAATCTTACGCGAAGCGGATATAAACCATTTAGCCGGTACAATGTTGGATGCGATCTGTGCGGCAACCGGCATTGACTCAACGGCGAATACCATTCCTGAAAGATATATGGTCGGAACTATCAACAGCAGCGAGATAAGCATTGCCGCTAACTGTGTATTTACAACTGTCGATATGAGCAGTCCGAGCATCAGCGATGTAAATATATAAATGACTGCGGTAATCACATATACCATCAGAGAGCCGGACATAGGAACGTTCATCACAAAATAGGATAGGCATAGTATTGTCGCCATGTCTATTAGTGATATAATCATATACGGTACAAGTTTTGCCAAAACGATGTCGATGGAAGGCAATGGAGATGCAAGTAGAATTTCCATCGTTCCCATTTCCCGTTCCCGTACAATGGCGATGGAGGTCATCATGCAGCAAATCAACAAGATTACCATACCGACTACACCCGGAACAAAATTGACTTCAGAACGCTGTTGCGGGTTATACAGCATTCTCGAATTTACCCGTATATTGAATGGTTGGCCCGTCCCGGTTTGCGCCATCTGCTGTGCGAGTTCTTTTTGAAATCCGGCTACTACTTGTTGGGCATATGCTACACGGACACTTGCCTGATTCGGTTCGCTGCCGTCTGCCAGAAGCTGCACCAAGGCATCCTGTGAGTGTATGATGCGGTTGGCAAACTCTGGTCCAAAAACAACCACAAGGTCTATTTCTCCCTTTTTGAAAAGTTCAGCCGCCTCTTCTTCGGTCCTGACTTCCCCTTTGCCTATAAAATACTCATTAGCATAGAGCCTCTGAGTCAGTTGTTCGGTGTAAATGTCGCGGCTTTGGTCAAGCACGGCGACGCGGATATCCTTGACCTCATTCTTAATGACATAACCCGGTAACAATACCATTATCTGTGGCATGACCAGCAATATCAACAGTGAACGCGGGTCGCGCAGGATATGTATGAATTCCTTGCGGACGAAACTTAGAAACTGTTTCATATCACTTATTTTATTCAGTTGTTAATCACCTCGCTTGGCTGTTCGGGCCAGCGCATAAAACACATCATACATGGAGTTGCCGTGAAACTGCTGTTTCAATTGCGCGGGTGAACCGAGCGCATCAATGCGTCCGTCAACCATGATGCTGACACGATCGCAATATTCGGCTTCATCCATATAATGTGTCGTCACAAACACGGTAATGCCGTTGTCGGCAGCCCTGTATATAAGTTCCCAAAACTGACGGCGCGTCACAGGATCGACTCCGCCCGTAGGCTCGTCAAGAAAAACAATGCTCGGCTCATGAAAGATAGCCAAAGAGAAGGCAAGTTTCTGTTTCCAGCCTAAGGGTAGGCTTTTCACCATCGTTTTGCGCTCGGCTTCAAAACCGAGTTCCTGTAATAATTCCGCTATCTTATCCCGTACTTTATTCCGGGGCATCCCATATATGCCGCCGAAAAGCACAAGATTTTCTTCCACAGTCAGGTCGTCATATAAGGAAAATTTCTGCGACATATATCCAATATGACGTTTTACCTGCTCGTATTCGGTAGCCACATCGTAACCGGCTACAGTCGCTTTCCCCTCGCTTGGTTGTGAAAGCCCGCACAGCATGCGCATGGCCGTCGTCTTTCCTGCCCCGTTTGCACCGAGGAAACCGAAAATTTCGCCTTTTCGGACTTCAAAAGTCACATGGTCGGTAGCTGTGAAACTACCGAACTTTTTTGTAAGACCTTCTGCCTTTATTACAATCTCATCTGTCATGGATTCCTATTTTTGAAGGTTCATAAAACAGTCTTCGATGGTCGGCTCAACAACCTCTATGACAATATTCCGGTGTCCCAAATCTTCAAGTTGGTTGCGAAGTGAATCAACTGTAAGTGCCGAGGTGTCGATGGTGGCATGGTGGTTCTCTCCGAAAGCGAAAGCTGTCTTTACTCCATTGATGCCACGAAGATCCGTAAGAAGTCTGTGCATCTTATCGGAACGGATAGACCACAGTGTCTGCGTATATGCCCGGATGATGTTTTCGGGTGTGTCAATGGTAAGGAATAATCCGTCCTGTATGAGTGCGATACGGTCACACTGTACAGCCTCGTCCATATACGGGGTCGATACCACGATGCTCAACTTGAAATTCTTTTTCAGTTTCTGCAACATCTCCCAGAATTCCTTGCGGCTTACCGGATCAACACCGGTTGTAGGCTCGTCAAGGAAAAGTACGTGGGGAGCATGTATCAGCGCACACGACAATGCGAGTTTTTGCTTCATGCCTCCAGAAAGTTTACCCGCCTTACGCTTTTTGAACGGCTCTATCTGACGGTATATATCCTCTACCAGATGATAATTTTCTTCTATTGTGGTATTGAAAACGGTGGCAAAAAACGAAAGGTTTTCCTCTACAGTCAAATCCGGATACAGAGAGAACCGTCCGGGCATGTATCCGATGTGGTGACGTATCTTTTTATAATCTTTCACAACGTCCATGCCATCGACCACAGCCGTGCCGGAATCGGCAAGGAGCAGAGTCGTCAGAATCCGGAAAAGCGAGGTCTTGCCAGCTCCGTCAGGACCTATCAGTCCGAAGATCTCACCTTCTACGACATCGAAAGAAACTCCTTTCAGAGCTTGTACCTTTCCTTTGTCATAGGACATTTTGAGGTTTTCCACACTTACTATAGCCATACCACTCCGGATTTATAGTTTTACATCCCCGTACATTCCACGTTTGATAAGTCCGTCATTCCGAACCGTTATTTTTACGGCATAGACAAGATTCGAGCGTTCATCGCGGGTCTGGATTGTCTTGGGCGTAAACTCAGCCTCGCTGCTTATCCATGAAACAGTACCCTCATACTCCTTGCGCCCGTTTGCTCCCTGATCGGCATAGACTTTTACTTTCTGACCGATTTTAAGATTGGTCAAAAGGTCGGCGGTTATATAGGCTCTCAGTTTCATGTCCGATACATCGGCAATTTTGAATAAAGCACGCCCCGGTACTGCGAATTCACCTGTCTCGGCATATTTGGATAAGATGACACCATTGATAGGCGATGTTATCACAGCCTGCTGCATCATATCATCAACCTGTCCTATCTGTGCGTCAAACCCGGCAGATTGCCCGTCAATGCTTCGATTGGCCGTGGAAACCTGCTCGTCTGTCGCTGCAAGCTGCTTCTGTAGAGTAGCAATCTGATAGCCTATATCATCGACTTGCTTCTGAGTGGCCGCTCCATCTTTGAGCAAGGCCTTGAACCGTGCCTGCTCCGACTGGAGATTAGTTATCTGCTGACGCAGGGAGGCAACTTGCTGTGCGGTATTCAGTCTGCGACTTGTAGTAGCGTCTTTCCCGGCACAGAGTTGTTGCTTTTTCAATACGAGTTGTGTCATATCAAGTTCGCCAAGAGGCTGGTTCGCTTTCACTGTTTGTCCTTCTTCCAGATTAAAGGACTTGATTTCCCCCGTTCCTTTGGCTGATACGATGACTTCTGTCGTTTCAAAAACTCCAGATGCATCGTAATCGACATCTTTGTTTCCACAGGCAGTGAGCATCATTGCCGATACTGCCGACATAAGAATTATCACTTTTTTCATATCTGTTGTTATTTAATTGTTCGTAGTGTATTTCAAATCGTAGCTCTCTTTCAGCATCAGTATGGTATGGGTTGAGAGGTCTATGCGTGACTGGTTCTCACGGGTTATCTCTTGCAATAGATTGTTAGTATCAATGATGCCATGTTCAAGCCGTGATTCCGCAGACCGGCGGACATCGCTGCGCAGTGCCACTATCTCTTGATCATCCTTTATCATCTGTCGGTATTTGGCTATGCCATCGGATTGTTGGATTTCAGTCAGATGATTGTTGAACAGGAATGTTTCACGGGCAGATTCCACCAATCCTCGATGGGTGTTGAGTTTTGCATGGTCATTCTTCCGGGTGTATAAGGCTCCGATATTCCACGACAGACGGACCCCTATCATTCCGTTCAGTTTCCAGTCCCGGTTGAACATCGCGTCAAACATATCATATCCCGGATAACCGTAATAGCCCTGTGCAAAGACGCTCAGTTTTGGAAGCAACCGGGCGTTCAACAGACGTTCCTGAGCATTGGCAAGTTCAATTTGCGTATCAAAAAGACGAAGTTCAGGACGGTTATTCTCCATTGTTTGCACCATAACATCCTGCGGAATAGTAAGATTTGTGATGCTTTTGCCGATGAACACTGCCAACATATCCAAGAGGCTTTTTCTTGAAGACGCCAGTTCGGTTGCCTGTTGTTCTGCTTTCAGTTTCTCCGCCATAACGGTATTGACATCGCTTTGCATGGCTATACCATTGGAGAGCATGGAATGAAGTTTGTCGAGATTAGATTGAAGTAATGTCTGCAAATCCTTATTCAACCGTATCTTTTCTTCAAGAAGAAGAATACCGAAATAAAGGTCATTTACTCTCTGGCGAATTGCATATAAATTGGTTGTGGTCTGGGCAGTCTGCACTTCACCTTCAAGACGCGCTACACTCTTCTGCCCGCTGATAAGTCCGCCATCATAGACCGTCTGATTGATGTCGATTCCGACACGATATTGATCCTTTCTCAATCCTTTCACATCGAATCCCTGCTGTCCGAGCATCGTCTGCAACGGAGCGGGAAGCGTCATTACATCGCTCTGGTAGGTAGCCTGAGCTGTTGCCGAAATCTGCGGAAGCCATCCTTTTGAAATGTTGCTCACACTATAATCTGTCGTCTGCCGTATCAAATCATACTGTTTTATGAGCGGATAATTTTCTTGGGCCAATCGCTGGCATTCATCCAGCGTGACCGTTTGAGCCTGTGCCAATATCGGCAAGAGCATCAGGCTGAAAAGTGTTGTGATATACTTCATATTTATTGAGGTTTATGTTTCACGTTGCAAAGTTAGGGTGACCTAACAGGAATCTTATTTTAAAATCCCTACTTAAATTGTTGATATTGTACGATTGTGTGTTTTATCATTAAATTATTTCGATTTTTATATCTATCTTTGTACGCAGAACAATATAATATCCCAAAAGATGAAGAGAAGCTCATTCAACGATTTCTCATTGCAGACAACCGATTTCAGCAGTCTTGAAAATCTTCCTGATTTAGCATTTGTCAATGAATATTTCGGGATGAACCTGAATGTTGGACCATACCGCGACAACTTTATAAAAGTGGGGCAACCTTATCGTTTCGTTGAAGGGCGTATACTGTGGGTTACGGATGGAAGTGCGGATTTAGAACTTACATTAGAGAAACATCAAATCAAAAAATGGGATATTATCTTGCTGACTCCGGAAACCATAATGGAACTGAAATCATGCAGTGACGATTACACCATGATTGGTGTGATATATAAAGAGAACATACCTGTCAGTAAAAATATCATTATTCATGCAGAAGAAGATGATTGGCATGAAACCCTTAGGTTGGCAAACATTTTGTGGGATATTGCAAGGCGAACACCGTTCCGGCGGGAAACGGTTAATCGTTTAATTTCGACCATCATAAGTGACATACAGGATATAAATCGCGCAAAACAAGAGTCACTTCCCCCAAGAAAGGAAAACCGTCAAGAACAAATATTCAGTAAATTCAAAGAACTTGTGAATGAATATTGCAGCCAGCATAGGACTATTCCTTTTTACGCCGACAAGCTTGCCTTGACGCCCCATTATCTTTCCAATCTGATAGCTAAGGTAAGCGGTCAGAGCGTGATGTGTTGGATAAACCGTGCCACGCTGATTCAGGCAAAAGTATTGTTGAAAAACAAAAATATGCTCATTTGTGAAGTCGCTTATAAATTGAACTTTCCCAGCCAATCGGCATTTAGCTTTTTCTTCAAAAGGGAAACCGGTATGTCTCCCAGTGAATATCGGGAAACGGATTGATATTATACATAAAAGTATGTACTGAAACTAAAATGTTTTTTGGCGTATTGCGAATTTCAAAAAAAGAGCCGTATAAAACTCTATACTGAGTAATGATACCGGCTCTTCTGTATGAGAATAAAATTATAATAAAATTTTCTACTTCCTAAAATTGAAAGGGCAACACAATTCGTTTAATTTATATTTTCATTCCTTTCGGGCGGTTTTCATCCTTGACTGACAGACCCGGACGCCCGATTATGATATGGTCGGCAATGAAATTGCCCGTAGGACTTCGTTCACTTGCCGGACTGCATATCTGTTGCGGCATATCTTCGGAATATTGCGTCTGCCTATTCCGCAAATCGTCAGCATCCGTCTTGATTTGCTGCCCATCATTCTCCTTTTCTGCGACTTCGGGCGTGGGCGGCGCAAGCTCCAGCTGTATCTTGCGGTCGAGGGCGGCAAGTTCGGACTTCAACTGTTTCAGTTCGTCCTCCTTCTTCCACACCTTACCCGCTATCTCCTGCAACTGCGGTATCTCACGTTCCAGCACCTCGTTCTTCGCCTTGTATTGGTCGATGATGGAGGGGATGCGCTCCATCGCGTTCAGAAAGTTGCGGGCGGCGGCTAACGGGTCAGCCATCGCCAGATGCCCGTTATTGTAGGTGTACTTGTAGTTTCCCTCGACCACGAAACGGTTGTCGGTGAACTCCAATCCCTCTTTGAGTATCCTTTCGCTCACCACCTTTATCGGAAAACCGTAAAGTTCTCCGACCTGCGTGTAAAGTCCGCCTGTCGTGGCGTTCCCCGACAAAGAAACAGCTTGAATCTCTGTAATTCCATTATTTTTTCGTTGAATTGATGAATAAGGATATAACTATGCTGATAATAAAAGATATACGCTCTCAACAAAATCTCAACACACCAAAAGAAAAGTTGAGGATAAAGCCGAGTGTAAAGTGTCGAACGATTGTTGATTTCTCTTTTGGCGAGTGGTTTGTTGAGAAGCCGTTGAGAAAGCATAACACTGTATATAAGGAGATTACGTTATCCATTCATCAAATCAACATTTTTTTCAACCATCATCAAATCCATAGAAACAACATATAATGAACATCCAAGAAGCAAAACAAATCAGGATTGCAGACTATCTGCAAAGCCTGGGGTACACATCCGTAAAGCAACAAGGCAACAACCTTTGGTACAAATCCCCGTTCCGTCAGGAGACTGAAGCGTCATTCAAGGTGAACACCGACCGCAATCTGTGGTTCGATTACGGACTGGGCAAGGGCGGCAACATCATCACATTGGCGCAGGAACTTTATTCCTCCGACCATGTGCCTTACCTGCTCGACAGGATTGCGGAACAAGTTCCACACGTTCGTCCCGTGTCTTTCTCTTTTTGCCAACAACCATCAGAACCGAGCTTCCAACAGTTGGAGGTACGGGAACTCACCCATCCGGCATTGCTGCGCTACTTGCAGGAGCGTGGGATAGATACCGCATTGGCAAAGCCGGAGTGCAAGGAACTACATTTCATAAACAACGGCAAACCTTATTTCGCCATCGGCTTCCCGAATGTGGCAGGAGGGTTTGAAGTGCGCAACCAATTTTTCAAGGGCGGCATCGCACCGAAGAATATCAGCCACATCCGGCAGCATGGCGAACCGAGAGAAAAATGTCTGGTATTCGAGGGCATGACGGATTATCTCTCCTTCCTCACGTTGAGGATGAGAAACTGCCCGACTATGCCTAATCTTGACGGGCAGGATTACGTCATCCTCAATTCGGTTGCCAATGTTTCCAAAGCCATTGATGTGTTGCACGGATATGAGCGCATCCACTGCCTGCTTGACAATGACGGGGCAGGAAGGAAAGCGTACCATGATTTGGAAATCGAGTTTGCCGGACGCATCCGTGACTTCTCCCACAACTATCACGGGTATAAAGACCTGAACGATTACCTGTGCGGAAAACGGCAGGAAGTTATCGTTAGCCCACAGTTAAGAACAATCGTTAAACCGAAGAAAAAAGGGTTTGGATTATAAAGCATCAAATGAGAAAAAGCGGGAGTTGCTCGAAATTGATTCGGTCAGAATCGTGGGGTAGCAAGTTTGTGTTTCGGGACACCCGAAACTGCTTGCCACCCACTCCCCGAATCGCAGGGAGCGGCATCCCGTTGGTCTATACATTAACTACAATAACAACACTTGAAATGGAACAGAAGGGAGATAAGAAGCGTAACAAGGGCGGTCGTCCGAAGAAAGGGGCAACCGATAAAATGACATACCGTGTCGCCGTGAAGATGGCGGCGGCAGACTACTTTTGTCTGCTGACACAGGCGTATGAGGCAGGCGTGTCGCCGAGCGAGTACATGAGGGAATGTTTCCGAAACGGATATGTAAAGGAACGGTTGTCGAAAGAACACTCCGAGCATGTGCGCAAGCTCTGCGGCATGGCGAGCAACCTCAACCAGCTTGCCCGCAGGGCAAATGCCGGAGGGTATTCCGAAGTCGGCTGGGACTGCAAGGTGGCTGTGGCACGGATTCATGAACTTATCAACAAGATTGGGATATGATGGCGAAAATCGTAAAGGGGAGCGACTTCAAGGGTGTGGTGGATTACATCCTTGACAAGAACAAGGGTACAAAGACAGTGGCATGCGATGGCTTGTTTATGGAGAACAAGGACACCATTGACATGAGTTTCAATGTCCAGTCGCAGATGAACATCAAGGTGGCAAAACCAGTCGGACACATCGCGTTGAGCTTCTCCAAAGAGGATGAACCACGCCTGACAGACCGTGCGATGGCGGGTATCGCCCTTGACTACATGGAACGGATGGGCATCCGGAACACGCAGTATCTCATCGCCCGCCACTTCGACAAGGAGCATCCGCATATGCATATCGCCTACAATCGTATTGACAATGACGGCAATACCATTTCAGACCGGAATGAACGGTTGCGCAGTAGCCGTATCTGCAAGGAGCTGACTTTGAAATACGGTCTGCACATGGCTAATGGTAAGGAGAACGTCAAGCGTGACCGCCTGAAAGAGCCGGACAAGACAAAATACGAGCTGTACGACATCCTCAAAACGGAAGTCGGCAGGTGCGGCAACTGGAACGTGCTTGTCGCCAACCTGAAGCGGCAGGGCGTGGAAGTCCGTTTCAAGCATAAGGGGCAGACCGATGAGGTGCAGGGCGTTGTTTTCACCAAGAACGGCTACCACTTCAACGGCTCCAAAGTGGACAGGCGTTTCAGCTATTCCAAGATTGACGCTGCCATGCAGCGCAACAGGAACGAGGAGCGCATGGACTTGATGACAAAAGGCTATGGGACAGATGCGCAAAACGCACCGTCAGACACAACCAAAGGCGAACTGTTCAGCGGTTCGCTGGGATTACTCAACGGCAACGCTTCGTCATACAATGCCGCCGATGCGGAAGCTAATCAGGAGATGGCGGAGATACTTCGCCGAAAGAAGAAACGCAAACGGGGAATTAGGTTGTAACTACTTCTGATACTCAGCTTATAAATAATAATAGTGAATGATGAGCAATGTCATTTCTAACCATCTATAATTGAATCTACACAAGGTGCAAGCTATATATACAGATGTATACTTGCACCTTGCACTAAAAAATCTGATGAATTATTTTGTACTTCAAAAAACAATCACTACTTTTGTAGACCAAATGGTCTAATTGTATACGACATGATGAACGAAACGAAAAAAATAATACTGCTGTCGTCCCTGCGTTTGTTTTTGCAACATGAATACAAAGAGGTGACGATGAAAGGCATTTTGGACGCATCCGGACAAGCCAAGGGCACATTCTACTATCATTTTAAGGACAAGGAACAAGTGTTCAAGGAGGCAGCAAAATATTTTATAGAGAATTACGTTATCCTGGATTTCAACAAGATGCCATGCGATTCGCTAAACGGCTACATAAAAGCCTATTTGCGTGCCAAAACAAAACATGCGCAGAAAATGTCACTATTGGGTGACAATATTAGGCTAACCACATTCTTGAATCATGTTAGCGTACGAGCCGCAGCACTGAGCAGCCTGATTGTCACCCAGGAAGAGGCAGAAAAAATTTCATGGGCAAGAGCTTTGGACAACGGTCGCAGAAGCGGAGAAATAAAAAGCGAGCTTTCGGACGAGTGCATTACGGCTCTGTTCATGCACACCTACCAAGGAATACGTTCCAAGCAATTCAAGGAGGCATCCGGCAATACGGAAGTTCTCAAACGGATCAGACGCGATTGGGAAGCCATATACTCCCTTATAAGCAAATAATATAATACATTCTGGAGAAAATATTTCCGGCGCATCCCATTGTGCCGTTTTTTACAAATTAAATTAGACCAAATGGTCTACAATATACTCATAAATCAATATTTGTTATGAAGAAGAAAAATTTTTTGATGGCAATCATGTTGTTGCTATTTTCAGCAACAAATCATGCACAGACTTTTTGTGGGAAAGTCGTAGATGAAAATTCCATGCCGATAGGTTACGCTACCGTGACCATTCTTTCTGACAAGGACTCGACAATAGTCCAAGGATGCGTCACGAAGGAGGACGGAATGTTTTCTTTGGGCGTTGCGGAAAACCGGGAGTACCTCCTGCAAGTCTCTTTCCTTGGCTATAAAGCCATTACCCGGAAGTCCGTGCCGGTGGATTTGGGAACGATCGTACTCGAACCGGACGAAACAGTATTGGGAGAGGTAGTGGTGAGTGGGCATGTATCTGCCTATCGGGCAATCAGTGGCGGCATTTCCGCGAATGTTGCAAATACGGTCTTAAGCAAGGCGGGAACAGCGGAAGATGTGATAGGACACCTGCCCGGCATACGAAAAAAAACAGATGGGACATTGGAGGTCATAGGAAAGGGAACTCCGCTCATTTACATCAACAACCGGAAAATTCGTGACTTGACAGAACTAAACCGCCTCTCATCGGATGAAGTCCAACGCATTGACTTGATTACATCTCCCGGAGCCGAATATGATGCCTCTGTAGGTGCGGTAATCAAAATTGAGACAGCAAACAATATCCGGGACGGATTTTCTTTAAAAGCCCTCTCGTCCGCCAAATATGCTGCCGGAATAAACACATCGCAACAGATGGACTGGAATTACCAGCATAAAGGGGTAGAATTGTTCGGCTCTTTCCACTACGACTTGTCCCGTTTTAAGGATAAGGCTGAAGAAGAAAACCTGACATATACTGGATCTGCGGAATGGGAACAACGGATCGCATCAGTCGATTTGCCTAAAACGCAGACATTGTTCGGGCGGATTGGGGTGAATTATGAAGTGAATCCCTGCCATTCTTTTGGCGTCATATATGAAATCACCCATATTCCCGAACGATCCATGCACAACAACACCCTTACAGATGTCCGTGCCAATGGGACACCATTCGACACATGGACGACATTTGACATTTCGGATGAGAAATCCGGGCCGACCCACCATGCGAATGCCTATTGGGCAGGAAACTTCGACCGCTTCTCTGTCAATATCAATGCAGATATGATGACGGGGCGAGGCGGCGGTAGTGAATCCGTCAGGGAATACAGCCAAAATTACGATGACATGGAAGCCGATACGGAAGAGCGCACTAAGAACAGCCTGCTTGCAGGGAAAATCGTCCTATCATATCCTGTCGGGAAAGGAATATTATCAGCCGGTTCAGAATATACTCATACCTACAGACAGGTTCATTCTACTGGGTATGCCGAAATCATTGCGGGTACAGAAGATAAAATCAAGGACAGTAACATCGCTTGCTTTCTTGGATATGATGGCACTTTCGGCAAAACGAGAGTAAATGCGGGACTCCGCTACGAGCATGTGACATACGATTTCTACGAAAACGGTATTTTCAGTCCGGATGAAAGCAAGCACTACGACAATGTGTTCCCGACATTTTCACTGAATACGGCAATACGCAGTACACACTTGACACTTGACTATCGCATCCGAACTGAACGCCCGGCATATGAAATGCTGCAAAGTGCTGTGCACTATGGCAACCGGCTTACTTACCTGTGCGGCACGCCTGACTTACAACCCACCTACATACAATCCTTGGAACTCGGTGGACGGTATAGGGACTTACAAGTGTCTGTCGGTCTTAATAATTATAAAAACGATATTTTCTTCGTTGCAGAACCCCATGAGACTAATCCTGAGATCTCAATACACAGATTCCGCAACGTGGATCGAAGGAATGAGTTGGTATTTTCATTCTTTCTTACTCCGACATTTAAATGGTGGCATCCGGAGTGGATGGCTACTGGTAGCATGCAGTGGTTGAGCGTTCCACATTTGGATGGACAGAAAGACCTTGATGGAGCTTTGGTCCATTTCCGTTGGGGTAATGCGTTCCAACTTCCGGCCGATTTTCTGCTGCGGGCTGATTGTTCTTGGTCAAGTCCTGGATATAGCCAGAATCAAAAGCTGAAATCTACCGGCTCCGTCAATGTGAGCCTGAGCAAAGATTTCGCCCATGGCAAATGGAACCTTATGCTGGAAGCCAATGACCTGTTGCATTCAATCAGGGAGGCATCTTGGAAATATGATCTGGAAAACATTCAGTGCCGTGTGAACAAAGGCAGTACGAGACAAGTCAAATTCACTATCCGCTACAAATTCAATGAACAAAAAAGTCGATACAAAGGTACTGGAGCCGGAACCGATGAGATGCAACGATTGTAATCACACAGGTCATGTGTCTTTTCTATAATAGAAGGCATATTCATGGTGGAGAGATCAGTGAAGAAAACCGAAGAGTTATCGAAAAGAACAATACAAAGCAATACCGACCCCGATAGGAGTTTTCACAATGTCATTGTTAAAAATGGAACAACAACTCCGCCGTCCCCCGCCATATTCCACCATAAGCGGAGAGCGGCAGGAAGGATTTAGTTAAGGTTGGGAAGACTTTCAAATGATGTAAATAAATGTCTGCCCATTTGATGATTTCCGGATTTTTATTGCTAATTTTGCATTGACTAAAAGCGTTATTTGAAAAAGCAAACTTGAGCAAACTGAAGAAATATGCAAGTTGGCAAATCGTAACCCGTTAGAGCGAAAAATTTATATAAGTTCTTGAATACCAAATTAGAACTTAGATTGAGGCTCTTTTGAGGTAGTAGATTACTGAAAATGTACTCTTCATCGTCCTTAATTTTTTTGTTTCAAAATTAATTGGTGAAGAGTCCGGTGTCGGTACGCAAAACGGGGAAGAACGGAGCAATCTTTTTCCGTAACCAAATTTTTTGCGTGAGTTGCTGGTAACTCACTATGTCATAGTGTCTTGTTTCGCCATCCGTACCCGTTTGTCGCATTTTCGGGCATGGTTACGAACAAGTAACGTTGCGGCGTCAAGATTTGGCTTCGGCAGGGATTGTAATGGCCTCACGAATTTTCGCCACTTCAACTAAAACCCTTGTAACTCAATTCTATCACTATATCTTTCCGTATTTCACTTTTTTATGTAATTCTGGAAGATTCTTGTTATAGCTTTATACAAAGGACTTCGGGAGAATTACCCGTTTTGAGATAATGATTTAGCAAGCGTACCATTTGCAGCGTTTTTCCCTGACTTGCTTAACTCGGTCACTCGTCTTGATGCAAAGGTATAATGATTATCTGAAAGAACAATGCTTATCATTTGGATTGCAGCATTCTATCTTTGCAAATAGTCCATAGAGAGGTTTATAATCTCATAAAATATGGTTACTTTTGCAGTTGAATACCATAGCAATAAGCATAATTGCAAAGATTACCTTTTTTATATTCAGATAGGTTTTATACAGAGATGAATCATGAATAATCATAATGAAATAAACCCGTGGGAAGAAATCCCGTTGTCAGATTACGAAAACCACATGAGGCTGAAGTCTGTACAACAGTTGCAGACCTTGGACAAAATGATGCGCAGGCAGTTCTCCTTGTGTGATGCCGATACAGCAATGATATTGGGCGTTGCAGGAGGCAACGGACTGGAGCACGTTGCGGGGGGTGGTTTCAAGCAAGTGTTCGGTGTGGACATAAATCCGGATTATCTCCGACAATGTGAGAAACGTTATCCGCAGTTAAATGGCGTGTTGAAATGTATATGCGCTGACCTCACGGCATCAGGCACGGTGCTTCCCCATGCCGACCTACTCATAGCCAACCTGCTGATTGAGTACATTGGCTACGAATGTTTCTGCCTAACTGTTACAAAAGTACATCCTCAATGCGTGTCCTGCATTATACAAATCAATATGGATGACGGTTTTGTTTCGGACTCTCCTTATCTACATGTGTTTGACGGGTTGGAGCGTGTACACCATCAAATGCAGGAGGAAGAACTGGCCTCCTCCATGCAGGCAATCGGTTACCGACTAATTGATAAAGTGGAAGAGCCATTGCCCAATGGAAAGAAGCTGGTAGAGATGGATTTTATTTTAAATTTTCTATGATTTGATATAACTATTTGAGAAAAACACTCAATTTTGCCAACAAAATATGATGTGAAATATGAAAGCGATAGTAATTGGTGGTTGTGGACATATCGGTAGTTTCCTTGTTCCTATGCTCATTCAAGCAGGTTATCAAGTGACGGCTATTAGCCGTGGAAAGAGCAAGCCCTATTCTACAAATTGTGCTTGGGAACGTGCGAATATAGCAATTCTTGACCGTGAAAAAGATGCGAACTTTGCTGAAAAGGTTGCAGCGATGGACGCGGATATTGTAGTGGATTTGATAAATTTCCATGTAGAGGACACTTACAAAATGGTTGAAGCCTTGAAAGGGACACGTTTATCGCATTACTTGTTCTGTTCATCTATTTGGGCTCACGGAAGGGTTAAAACACTTGAAGTAAACCCAAATGACCTGCAGAAAGAACCTCTTGATGATTATGGTCGTAACAAATTCTTGAGCGAGTTGTATCTGAAAGAACAATGGCGTACAATCAATTTCCCGGCGACAATCATCATGCCCGGTCAAATATCAGGGGCAGGTTGGATAATTATCAATCCTTGGGGAAATATGAACACCAAGATATTCGAAACCATTGCCAGAGGAGAAAAAATATATTTGCCTAATTGGGGGATGGAAACCTTGCACCATGTTCATGCTTCTGATGTGGCACAATTGTTCTTCAAAGCTATTACGCATCGTCATCTCTCGTTAGGGGAAAGTTTCCATGCTGTAGCTGAAGAATCACTAACATTGTATGGGTATGCCAGTTTAATGTACGACTTTTTTAACCGACAACCTAATATTGATTTCTTGCCGTGGGATAAATGGGCTGAATACGAAGGCAATCGGGAAGAAGTGAGTCATACATATTACCATATTGCACGAAGTGGTAAATACAGCATAGAAAACGCCAAGCAACTGCTTGGTTATCAACCTGAATATACCATACAAAGAACGGTTGTAGAATCTATACAGAGCTATATTGACAGGGATGTGATAAGACTTTCTAAATAAAAATCCAAACAAATAAAAAACTACAACAAACATAGCCAACTATTTGAACTATCAGTCATCAGTTATATCTGTTGTGGATTTAACATTTATAGTTTGAATCCGCTGCCTTTCCTTTGCGGCTGCATGGGTCGGTGTATGTTCTGCCGCAGCTTGTCGAATTACTCCTTGAACCACTCGGTCATGTGCTTCCCGATTGCAAGAACTGACTTCGCTTTGTCGGTCGGGTCTTGCACCACTTGGAAGCCAACCTTTTTCAGTCATGAATTTCCGTTTGTGTTCTTCCGAATAGAGTTCACTTGCAGAACGGGACCCATTTTTTTTGTACGAAAGACCAAAGAAAAGGGTAATCCCTTACTTTGGTCGCTATCGTATGAATCAGATTGCTTTTGCTTCAAATGGTGTGGATGTTTACAAATAATCTTCTCTCTGAGGTGTGAACACATCGACGACCTCACCGTCTGCCAGCACCTCAAAGGAGTGCGGCATATGACCTGGTATCGCATAGCTGTCGCCTGAATGAAGCAACACGTCGATTTTCTCCTCCGGCATTTCCACTTTCAGGCGGTATTCACCGGATATGACATATCCGCATTGTTCGTGCGGATGTTGGTGGGTGGTGGCGAAATTACCTTTCACATAGTTCATTTTCGTTACCATCGACTTCTCTCCAACGGCGAGAGAGTCCAACGAAACACCTTTGAATACTTTTTTCAAAGCATCTTCTTTCCGCACCACAATTTTTTTATTTTCCATATTTCTTATTTTTAGATTAATTGTTTTTTCGTTATTTGTCTCCAATATGTTTTCATTAAAAAGATAACTGCATATTTTAGCTACACTTAAAACGAATAATCTACTAAGCATAAATATTCCAGATTTATATTGTCAGCTCCATTTGAATATCACCTCTTTCATAAGCAGGATGATATTCTGAAAGTTCTTTAAATCCTATCTTTCTGTATATATGAATAGCAGGTTTTAACAATGTGTTGCTTTCAAGGAATAATTTCTTGGCTCCAAGTTCTTTTGCCTTATTTACAACAGCCTCACATAACAGAATACCAATACCTTTTCCTTGTGCTTTGGGGCTGACGGCAAACTTTGCCAGTTCATAGTCATATACCGGGTCCTCCATTTTGCAGAGGGCGCATACGCCGACAGGCTTGCCCTTGTAAGTCGCCACGAAAATGAACCCGCCTTTGTCGATGATGCATTCCTTCGGGTGGTCGAGAAGCTCCAAGTCGTGCGGTTCAACTTCCCAATGTTGCGTAATCCATTGCTCGTTCAACGATTTGAACAACTCGTTATGGTACGGCTGGTAGGGAATTATCGCTATATCCTCTTTCTCCCGCATTTTACGGGTCTCTTTCACCCGTTGCAACAGACTTTTTTCTGTGAGCAGATATTCCCACTCATCAATTGCCCTCCAAAGGTCGTGGACAGTCTCCCTGCATATACCATCAACAGCCATGCCCACATCGTCGCATGTTTCCTTGATGGACGCCACCATCCCGATGCCTTTTTCGGAAAGGCGCACGAGGTTGCATCTGCCGTCAGAATGTTCCGTATTGTCGGCAATCAGCCCATGGGATTTCATATCCTTTACAATGTTGCTCACCGACGGGTGGGAATGCCCGATTTCATGGGCAATAGACGTAACGGTCTTTGCCTCGCCCTCCGCCAACACATAGAAAACCGGAAACCATTTCGGCTTAAAATTGTTTCCGTACAAACGGTATATATCGGCAGCATCTACCGTGAGGTGGTCCGTGAGCAGTCGCAACCTGCTACCGATAGCCATTTTGCCTGTTTTGTCAAAAAAGTCCATAATCTATATATGTTACATGAAACGTAATTGATTACGCAAATATATAAAATGTCTATTATACCACAAAATCTTTTTTTGACTTTTATCGGAGTATTTCTATAATTTCATGCTTCTGCCTCTCTTTTGTATTGTACAGTGGAGTGTATGTTCAGTTTTATCTTCTCAAATTGGCTCTTGAACTGTTCAGCAATGGGGTTCCGTTCGATTGCAAGAACTAACTTCGCCTTATCGGTCAGGGCTTTTACCTTATGGAAAGCAGTCTTTTCAGCTGTGAATTTCCGTTTGTGTTCTTCCGAATAGAATTCATCTGCTACATCAACGGCTTTCCGCTGATGAACGTTGCGGTCTGCCTTTCATCAAGCCCAATAGGGCAGCACAGCTTCTCTATGTGCAGGAGTTCTTTCGCTAACGGAAAACATGCGAACAGTTTTCTTGGTAAGACGGATAAACCCCGACACCTCCCTCTTATGTTCGTTGTCTTTCCGTTCTATCTTTTGTTACTGCATTTCCTATATTTGGCGGCTGTGGTCAATTGTTCCGCTTATGTCTTATAGCTGTGCCAGTGCCGCCACGCACTCTTTCCGGATGGATTCGATGTAGCCGAGAATCACCGTGGGATCGACGCTCTTGCCGTCGAGCTTGCAGGTGATGTGCAGGTGTTCGCCTGTGCTGCGCCCGGTGGAGCCGGTTATCCCAACCACATCGCGCGGGCGTACTACCGCTCCTTTGACGGCAAGCACTTTCGAGAGGTGGCAATAGCTGACGGTGTACCTGCCGTGCCGCAGGGTTACATACTTACCGGAGGTCTTGTCCTGCCCGACCTTCACGACCACTCCTTCCATCATGGCCAGCACTTCGTCGCCCCGGGCGTGCAAATCCAGCCCGCCGTGAAACCTTTTCTTTCCCGTAAAGGGGTCTTTGCGGTAGCCGTAGGGCGAAGTGATCCGGATACGGCGCAACGGGTAACTCACACTCAAGTAACGCTCCTGCCACATCTTCCGATCCACCTCGACGGGCGAGGCGGCGGCAAGAAGTTCCGCCGATGTATCCGGTACGGGAGCCGCCTTTTCGGGTGGCGTTTCCGTTTTGTCCGTAGCCGTGCGCAGCACCTCCACCTTGTAGCGGGCAGATACCGCAGCAACGGTATTGAACTTCGCCTGGGCAGGTAGGACACCGAACGAAATACCCGCCACTATCATTGCTGAAATTTTTCTCATGCGGCAAAATTAGCACACTCTTCTTACGATGTGCCACCGCCCTCCCGTTTTCTTGTGAAATATGATTGTTTTAACGGTTTGTAATATGATTATTTGCGTAAAATCATATTCCAGACGCAAAAAACGGCACATTGTAATCACTTATATATGTGTATTCTTGATTGTCGAAATAAAATCACTTTATCTTTGCGAAGTATAATTTTATAACACATTTCGGAATATGAAAAAGGAACAATTCGAGTTCAATGAACTGCCCTATCCGGCACTTGCCCGTTTCGGGCTTACCCAAGAGATGATCGAGGACCTGCCCATGCGCGTTCTGGAAGAGATCGGACATGGGGGCTACTCGCCCGTGCTTCCCGTGCGTGTTACCGACGAGAAGGGCGAAGTGATCGAGAGCCGCAGCCGTTTCGCCTTTATCCGCATGGAGAGCGGCGAGGTGGACGTGGTGTTCTATCCCGCGCTGAAAGCCTCACCGCTGGAACACTACGACGAGACGCAGCAGAAACAGTTGCTTGACGGAAAGACCATCATCGCAGAGGTGGAAATGCCGGAGGGACGGCACAGCAAGGCTTTCGTGCAGATCGACGAGGGAACGAAACAGGTGATGTACGTTCCGACGCCCATCATCGCCCGCAACCTGAAAGTGCTCTCCGAGGTGATGCACCTCGGGGCGGTGGAGGTGAACGGGATGCAGAACGGCGACCCGCTGACAGTGGTCGTGGACGACGAGCCCGTTACAGTAGGTATCGACCTGCACAACAAGACCGGCATCCGCTTCTGCTCGGGCGACGCGCAGGGGTGGCGCGAGCAACCCAAACGCGAGTGGGACAAGTACACTTTCGGCTGCTACGGCTGCTGGGTGATGGACGACGAGGGCAACCTCGATTACGTCCCGGAAGAGGAATACACCGAGGAGCTGTGGAACGAACAGAAGAAGAGCGCCGAACGCAACCGTGCGGCCGGTCTTCACAAGTAAAACCCTTCAATCAGCAAGCAGATGGCACAGCAGAAATATTATCCCGAAGAGGTACTTGTCGAGAAGATGCAGAGCGGCGAATACGGCTGGCTCGACTACGTGAACCACTTCTCCGCCGAGTGGCAGGAGGAGTACGCCCGTTACTGCGAGGAGAAAGGGCTTACGGTCGGCGACGACTCCGCCGCAGCGTTCGTCCGCTATAAGGACGAACAGTTGGAGGCCGCTATGGAGTGCGGCGACGCATAACGGAAGAGAATCTAATCATTAAAGATATGGCGATACGAACGAATACCAATCCCCGGCAGATGGACTTGCAGCCCGAGATGCGCGATATGCTGATGCGCAACGGACTTCAAGCCCATATTGCATTCGACGGAGGGGGCTACCGACTGATCGTGCAGGGGCATGATTCGCCGCTGCTGACCTATCCGCTCACCGAGCGTCAGATGTTGGCCCTGACGGACTGGGGAACGAACACGGCCAACAAGAAAGCCTACAATGTACTCACGAGCATCGTGGGCAAGGATTTCTATATGCCCAAGAATTTCGTCCATGCCAGAAATGCGAACGGCCGGGTGGCGATGGGGCTGCACGGCTACCGCATCGGCATCGGCGAGTACGGGCGCACGGGGCGGCTGGGTATGCCCCCGCCGTTTCTGGGCTGGACACCGCGCCAGCAGTGGGGCTTCCACCTGCGCAGGGTCGGCGGGCAGCTTTTCTATCCGGGGCCGTCCGTCGTTCCCGAACGGTGGGACGGGCGCATGAAGCCCGGCGAACTGCAATCGGGCGGTTACGGCTTTTACTACAAGGGTGGCCGAACGGAGCCATCCGGACAGTCCGTCGGGCAGCGGGATGTGTTGCAGGACTTGCAGGCGGTCATCACGCCGATGGTCAGCCGTCCGAGGAGCACAGAACCGGCACGACCTTATAAAGAGCTGATCGCCTCTCCGGTCTATTTCTCCAACGAGAAATGGCAGGAGTGCCTCGCCTCGCACGGCCTTATCGTGGATGCGGAGAGGCGGACGCTGACCGTGCAATCGGAAAGCATCCAAGCCGATATGGTCTATGACCTGACGGAAGAGGAAGTGAAGAAGCTGATAGCCGCTCCCATCGAGGAGCAGCCCATCGAAAAACGCCTGGAACTGCTGAACGGCATTATCGGGGCGGACTTTGCCGACAAGGTAACGATGGAGCGGCTCGACAGCAAGGAGCGCATCGCCATCGGCCTGCATCCGGGAGTGCAGCAGGAGCTGGAAGAGCGGCAATGGCAAGAACAAGAAATACTTGCTCCGCTGGGGTATGAAGTCCAAAAAGAGGGAAACTACGAACAAAAGGCCTTTGTCGGACAGGAGTACGGTACTACGATAGACGGTCGGGACTTGCAGTACATCAAGGAGGACAAGGGCTGGTACCGGGAAGGAAAACACGGACGGGAGGTCGAAGTGGGCGAGATTGCCGTACACCCCTCGCAAACAGAGGGAAAATACAAAATGACGGCCGTCATCGACGGGCAGGTCATCAGCCACGAGATCAGCCAGAAGGACTACGACAAGTTCCTCGCGGTGGACGACTACCACCGCATGAAGCTCTTCTCGAAGATATTCGGCGAGGTGGATATGAAGACACATCCGGAGGCGAACAAGGGTCTCGGGGTGAAGATCTTCGCCGCCCTTACCGCCGGTGCGGTGGTCGCCTCGGAAGTGGCACACGGCTTCCACCATCATCACGGACCGGAGTTCTACGGCGAGCGTTTCGGCGGAGCCCCGCGCCCGTACTTCAAGCCCGGAGTGGATACGCCCAGAGATGTGGCTATCCGCAATTTCGAGGCGCAGATGAACCAAGAGATCAGCGAAATGAGAATGGGGAGGTAAGCCTATGAGAGACGGAGACCTTACCTACGACGACTTCCTACAACGGCTGAACATTCAGGACGTGCTGATCGACGCGGGGTATCACCTGAACAAGCGCGATGGCCTGCGCTATCCCTCGTATGTCCGTCTGGACAGCGACGGGAGGCGTATCCGTGGCGACAAATTCATCGTCATGCCGAGCGGACAATGCTGTTTTGCGGCCCAGAAGCAGGACGTCTTCAACGTCATCTCCTTTATCAAGGAGCACCCGCATTTCTTCGCGGAATACCATGCGGGGATGGCACCCGACCGGCTGGTGAACCTCGTGTGCAACCGGTTGCTGAACCACCCCGTCGCCGATAGGGAAACACGGATCGTCCGTCCCAAGCGGGACGTGAAGCCGTTCGATATGGCGGACTACGACATCCACAAGTTCAACCCGCAGGACCGGGCGACACAGAAGAAGTTCTATCCCTACTTCAAGCACAGAGGTATCGACCTCTATACGCAGTACGCCTTTCACCGGCATTTTTGTCTGGCGACCAAGCACCGCGAGGACGGTCTGCAATACACGAACCTCGCCTTTCCGCTGACCCTGCCCAAGGATATGGAAAAGGTGGTCGGTCTGGAAGAACGAGGCCGTCCCCGCATGGACGGGAGCGGCAGCTACAAGGGCAAGGCCGAGGGGAGTAATTCGAGCGAAGGACTGTGGATTGCCAGTCCCGCCAAGACCCCACCCGCAAAGGCCCAGCATGTCTATTGGTTCGAGAGTGCCTACGATGCGATGGCTTATTACCAGCTTCGTCAGGCGAATGACAAGGAACTGCGTAAGGCGGTGTTCGTTTCGACGGGCGGCACGCCCACCGTGAAGCAGATGCGAGGGTTGCTCTCGCTGACCCTTCCGGCACGGCAGCATATCTGTTTCGACACCGACCTGGCGGGAATCGAGTTTGCCAAGAACCTGCAACAGGAGATGTACCGTGCTGTCCGTGCCACCATTGAGGAGACACCCGAACGGAAGCCTTTCCTCGACACCGTGCCCGACGGCGAGAATCTGGACGGCGGCGAAATCGAGCTGCTACCCCAAGCCCTGCAATCCAGCTACGGACGATTCGAGGCCGCGTGGGAAGAAGCCATGTCGATGCGTTCGAGCGGCCTATGTGCCACGGACGACATACAGGATCAGGTGGATGTGATGAACGGACATTACCGGCAGTTCCGTGAAGGACTGCGGGAGTTCCTCGGTCTTGACAAGGCAAACGACGCCTCCTTTGTCCGGGAGCAACCCAATCATCCCCACAAGGACTGGAACGAGCAACTTTTGGCCGAGCTGAAACTGAAAGACCTCCTTGATAAATCACAGGAGAGAGAACAGCAGCCCGAACAGGAACAGCAAACACGCTTTCACCGATGATAACCGCACAGAGCATAGGGAATAGCCGGAGCATCGTCCTGCGACCGCACGCCGGACAGTTCGTCATCGACGAGCTGCCCACGCTCGTGCTGTGCTGCGCGATGTGGGGATACGGAGGAATGGAGGAACTGCCCCTGACGGCTGTTGCCGTACCGGTAGCCGGGCTGCTCTCGCTACTGCTGTTTTACCGCTATCTCTACCTGCGGCGTATCCGCTACCGCATCGGTGCGGAGCAACTCATCAACGAGCACGGGATTATCCGCCGCAAGACGGACTACATGGAGCTGTACCGCATCGTGGACTTTCAGGAACACCAAAGCCTGCTGCAACAGCTCTGCGGATTGAAGACGGTGCGTATCCTCTCGATGGACAGGAACACGCCCCGGCTCGACCTGATAGGCATCCGCCGCGGGGACGACATCGTGGCGGTTATCCGCGAACGGGTGGAAAGCAATAAACGAAAAAAGGGAATATATGAAATCACGAATCATTAGTATGGGGTTGCTTGCCGTGCTGGTGTGGCTGCTTCCGCAGGTGGCGGAAGCCCAAATCACCGCCTCCAACCCGCTGGAATGGGTGGCACTCGCCGAGGGTAACGAACAGATAAACGGACAGATCGAGAAACAGATAAAGGGGCAGACACAGACGGCCCTGCTGCAGAACAGCATTGCCGCCGAGTTCAACCAAATCCACAAGTGGGAGAAGCAGTACAACCGCTACCTCAAGACGGCAAGCGGCTACGCTTCGTCGCTGAAAGCCTGCACGCACCTCTATAATGACGGCGTGCGGATATTCCTCACGCTGGGCAAGTTGGGCAAGGCCATCCGGAACAACCCGCAGGGCATTGTCGCCAGTATGGGCATGAACAACCTCTATATCGAAACGGCGACGGAGCTGGTTTCGGTGTTCACGCTGCTGAACGATGCCGTGCCCAAGGGAGGTACGGAGAATATGCTGACCGGTGCGGAGCGCAGCAAAACCCTGTGGGCACTGAACGACCGGCTGTCGGCTTTCAGCCGGAAACTGCACCTGCTCTATTTGAGCATACGCTATTATACTTTCAACGACGTGTGGAACAACGTGACGGCGGGAATGCTCGACCGCGACAACGGGGAGGCGGCACGCATGGCACTGTCCCACTGGCGCAGGGCGGCAGCCCTCGTCCGATAAAAATGTACGAGCCATGAAACGGATTATTTGGACAGGCATACTGCTGTTGTGCATCGGCATCGGTGAGACGTGGGCGCAGAACGACCCCGTGCTGGCCGGAATGATTCTGGCCTACACCGACAAGGCGCAAAAGGAACTGAAGAACCAGGAGAAGGTCATGCTGATGCAGACCACCGGACATCTGTGGACGAAGGAGGAAGTCGAGGCGACGACCGACCTGCAACGGGAGTTCAACAACTACCTGGACTCTTTCCGGTCGATTGTCTGCTACGCGGCACAGACCTACGGATTCTACTACGAGGTATCGAGGCTGACGGACAATATGGGCGACTTTACCAAGCAGTTGGGGCGTAGTCCGGCCAATGCACTGGCCGTCGCCCTCTCCGCACAGCGGAACAAGATTTACAGGGAACTGATTATGAACAGCGTGGAGATCGTGAACGACATCCGCACGGCCTGTGTGGAGGATAATAAAATGACGGAGAAGGAGCGCATGGAAATCGTCTTCGGCATCCGTCCGAAACTCAAAGGGATGAACAAGAAACTGCAACGGCTGACCAAGGCTGTGAAATACACGACGATGGGCGACATCTGGCGGGAAATCGACGAGGGGGCACGCCCGGCAGCCGACAAGCGGGACATCGTGGAAGCCGCCAAGCGACGCTGGCGGCAGATCGGGAAGAATGTACGACCTTAAAAAACGGATAAAATATGGGATTCTGGGATTCAATATTGAAATATGGCGGCAAGGCCATGAAAGGCGCAGGCAAAGCGACTGCCGCCACCGGTAAGAGTATGGGCAATGCTGTACTGCACCCCTCGCAGACCCTTCGGGGCGCGGGGCAGGCGGTCAAGACGGCGACCCTCGGCGGTGCGGTCGGCTATGTGGGCTGGAAGAAACTGACCACCGATGAGAGCGTGGTGCGTATCGTGAGCGACGCGGTTATCGGCAAGCCGGCTACGAATGCCCTTGCGAATACGGCCGACGGCGTGCGCGAGCTGACAGGCAAAGCGGGAGAAGCCGTCGGTGCGGTATCGGGTATCAACTCGAAACTGGACGGGGTGTCGAATTTTTTGCGCGAGACCACCAACGGCGGCGGCATGAATCTATTCGGCAATTTCTTCCGCAATCTCGGGCAGGGCAACGTGTCGGGATTGAGCATCGCGGGACTGGTCGCGGCGGCGTTCCTTATCTTCGGCCGCTTCGGGTGGCTGGGCAAGATTGCCGGGGCGTTTCTCGGCATGATGCTCATCGGCAACAATGCCGGTGTCTTCCGCACGCCGGAGACGGAGAGTGTGCAGCGGACACAGACGCCTGCTCTCCAGACAGAGGAACAGAGCCGGAACGGAGGCATGAGAAGATAGAGAACAGAGGGAAAAAGAACGGAACAAAGAGAAAGAGATATGAGATATACAGAAGAGATGATCCTGCAATCCGAAAGCGGCTACTGTATGCCGTTCGAGGAAAGACCGGGCAGGGACGTGGAACTGTCGCTCGGCTACGGCGAGCAGACCGACCCGGCAACGGGCGAGAAATACTTCCATCACGGCATCGACTTCGATGTGCGGTGCTACACGCTGTCGGCCGTGGCCAGCGGTATCGTGTCGGGCGTGGGCAACGACCCTGCGCTCGGTATCTGCCAGAGTATCCGCTACGGGGAGTACGAAGTAACCTACGGCCACCTGTCGAACGTCTTCGCACAGTTCGGGCAGCGCGTCAAGGCCGGGCAGACGGTGGCCTTGAGCGGCGACAAGCTGCATATCGGGGTGCGTTTCAAAGGCGAGGAACTGAATCCGCTGGAGTTCCTGACGATGTTGTACGGCAATATCCGGGCAGTACGTCAGGCCGGCGGGCGCGATAGCGACTATTTCCCCGACCCGGAGATGACGTTGAAAACCGATTATGAACGGGACAAGAAGGAAATAGAGGAACTGATGCTGCGCTTCCTGCCGCACTACATGGAGGATCTGCAACAGGGTGCGTACCGGCTGCCGGAACACACGGAACAGTCGCTCCGCCACATCTTCTCGGTGGGCGCGATGAAGGAATACTTTTACGAAACCATGCCGAGCATGGCCAACCCCCTCGGGCTGGGACACAAAGCCCTGCCGCTGGCCTGCAAGGTGCAGAACCTGCTGATAGCGGATTTCCTGCACTATCTCGCCCTGCGGCATGAGGTGTACCTCTCCACGATGGATGGCGAGGTAAAAAAAAACTTTATGACGAAGCCGTAGACTACGGCGGGCTCATCGACCCGCTGGCGGAAATGGAGATCGACATCCAGAGTTTCGACATTCCGAGGCTGGTTACGGTCTATCCCGACCGGACCGGTGTCCGGTTCTGGACGAAGGCGTGGTTCAACAACCGCGAGGAAGGGGAAGCCTCGGTGGAGATCGAACGGGAGCAGGCTATCCGCTTTCTCCAAGACCGTGTGGAGAAAGATGCGTGGCTGGAAGAATTTTATCCCAAACAGATGGAGGTCTACCATAACGCCATAGAACAGACGAAAGAACAACTCTTGTTGAACAAGATAAACATATAGATGCAATGGACGGAATCAAACATAGCGGACGGTTCGCGGAAATGGAACGCCTCGTGAGCGACTATTTCCGCGTTCATATCGCCCCTGTCATGACGAAAACGCAGGCTTACCTCACGGAAAAGCAGGGCGAGGAGATGAAAGCGTATTCCACCTCGCTGGGCGGCATACTGAGTATGATGGCTTCCTCGGCGCAACCGATGAACGACCCTTACCAGGTACTCAAGGTAACGGGCGAATGGAACTCGAAGACGACGGAGGACTATATCGAGATGTGCAAGACGGAGATCACCGGCTCGGAAGCGATGCAGCAGGACCTGGCATACATGGCCGGGCAATGGCGCGACGCCATCGTGCAGGAGATCGGACGCGAGCGTTACGACGAGCTGTCGGAACGGCTGGGCGGCGACCTCGCCTACGCCTACATGGACTACCGCGTGGAGGAGCTGATGATCGACAAACTGGTGAAAGAGCGTATGCCCAAGTCATCGGCCGATTACATCATCCGCAAAGCTGCCGAATCAAGCCTGCTGGGACTGTCGCAGACCCTAAACCGCTCGCCGCTGGCCGAGGAGATAGAGAAACGGGGCGAAGCCGCCTACCGTCCCGGCAAGATCGAGAAAGGTGCGGGATGGGTATTGGGCACAGCGGCAGATACCGTCATGCTGGGCGGCGTGGGATCGTGGGCGACGCTGGCCAAGTTCGTCGGGGCAGATGTGGCTATCTCGGCGGTCGCCGACCATTTGGAATCCCAAGAGCCCGAACCGATTTCGGCGGAACAGTGTATCAGCAAGGGCGTGTTCGACAGCAAGCGGAACGTCTTCGACGATTTCCGCAGGGAGGCAGCAAAGATACCTGTCAAGAAGAACGCGACGATAATCGAGGCCAACGGACAACTGAAAAATAAAATACCCGTCCCGGACTTCGACTTTATGGAGTGGATGCAAGAACGGAACATGAGTTTCCCTTGGCCGCAGGTACGCCCGGCAGGAACAGGTATGCGTGCGGAGCGGTACAAGGATGTGCCGCTGGTCATCGCCCCCGGACAGGAGGAAGCCTACCTGCGCGATAAGGCGAGAAAGAGTGGAACGGCGGAGGGCGAGGCGACAGTGAAATCCACCAAGGAATCACAGGAAACGGAACAGAGGGAAAAGGTGGAGAAAGGAGAGCGGCAAGCGGTCATCACGCAGGAAGAAAAGAAGCAGGAAGAACAGCCGTCACAAGGGAACGGGAACGGCTGGGACGGGCTGTTCGGCACGCTGGGACTGAACGGCATGGGCGATACGTTAGGCAATCTCGGCTACGTGGTTGCCATGCTGCCCGATGTGCTGCTGGGAGCGTTCACGGGCAAGTCGCCGTCGCTGCGCCCCGGAGACAACCTGTTGCCGATAGCGAGTATCGTGGCGGGGATATTCGTGCGTAACCCGCTGCTGAAAATGCTCCTGATCGGCATGGGTGGTGCGAACCTGCTGAACAAGGCGGGACACGAGGCCTTGCGGGGGCGAACGGAGGCAAAGATAAATGTGAATGCAGATAATGGAAACGATGTACGGTATCGCCGCTATGCGGATGAACCTCTCAACCCGCGCATCGTGAACCCGGTGCTGCAAGGCGGTACGCTCGTCGCCACCATCGACCGCGTGCCCTGCACCATACAGCTATCGCCGACTGTGGCGGACGCTTACCGTGCAGGGGCATTGCCGCTGAACACGCTGGCGAATGCCGTGCTTGCCAAGAGCGACCAGCTCCGTCAGACCGCTGCACAGAACTACGACAACGGACAGCAGGAGACCATCGTGCGGACACGGGGTATCCAATAATCCGAATCAACGAAAGGAGATCATGATATGAAAGAGAAATCGCAAATGGAAAAGAGAGCCGGGGAGAAACAGGCTGCCCTGCTCTCCGCTGCTTTGAGTGAAGCCCCGAATGTGGGCGGGCACTGGCTCAACGCGTCGGGTAAGGGTTATCCCCGCTTCTACCCGAAAGGGGTGTCGGTCAGCGCGTTCAATGCGCTGTTCATGGCGTTGCACTCGGACAGGAACGGGTGCAAGGCGAACCTGTTCACGCTTTTCAGCGACGCCAAAGCGCAAGGTGCGGCGGTACGCGAGCATGAACAGGGCGTGCCGTTCCTGTTCTATAACTGGAACAAGTATGTACACCGCAACGACCCGGAACGGATCATCAGCCGGGAGGACTACATGAAACTGGACGAGGACGAGCAGAAGCAGTACAAGGGTGTGCACAACCGCGAGATCCGCACGCTGTTTAACATCGACCAGACGACGTTGCCCTACGTGGATAAGGAGCGGTACGAGGCGGCGGTACAACGGTACGGCAGTGCCGCAGAAAGGGGATACACGGAGGCTGACGACCGCCGGTTGCACGTCCGGTTCAACGATTTCCTGCAGAAGATGCGGGACAACCTCGTGCCCGTGCGTTCGGACGGTAGCGGCGTGCCCCACTATGAAACGGACAAGGATGCGGTCTATATGCCGCGACAAAGGGAGTTCGAGCATTATCACGACTATGTACAGGAAGCCCTGCGGCAGATCGTGAGCGCCACGGGACACCAGCAGCGTCTCGCCCGTGAAGGCATGGTGATGAAAAACGGCGTGGCTCCCTCGGAAGATGCCGTCAAGCAGGAGCGTCTGGTCGTGGAGCTGGCCTCGGGTATCAAAATGCTGGAACTGGGACTGCCCGCACGGCTCTCTGACGAGAGCCTGAAAACGGTGGAATACTGGTGCCGGGAGCTGAAAGAGAACCCGTGCCTGATAGACGCACTGGAAAGCGACGTGAACAACGCCCTCGAAGTAATCCGGAAAGCGGAACGGGGCGAGAAGATCGAATACGCCACGCTGCGCAACCGGCAGCAGACCTCCGACATGAGGGAACAAATGCCCAAGCACTATTTCGTGGCGAACGAAATCCGCCAGCACCCGGACAAGGAGTCGAAAAAAATCGTACTCGTTATCGACCCGCAGGCGAAAACGGCGGATGTGATTCTTCCCGCCGGGGCTTCGACGGAGGTGGACAACGAGATACCGGGCATGAACAAGGGACGCATCGCACGGGCATTGCAGAAAGAGGGTATCGAGCAGGTGCGCTTTTTCAATCCCGACGGTGCATTGGGGTACAGACCCGATGACAGCTACTTCGCCGAGAAACAGGTGTCTCTGGCCCGGCTGAAGAACTGGACGCTGGAGATGCTCTCCACGCTGGATGTGTCCCCTGCGGTCAGACGGGCGAACGAAGTGAATTTCGACCGGGCGGAGATGATTCAGGACGACAAGAAGCGTTGGGCGCTCTACATCAAGCCGGAGAACAAGAAGGGATACAGCATCTATCCCGACAAGGAAGACGTGAACCTTTTCTTTTCCACGCTTAAACAAGCTATGGACAACATAGGCAAAGTGCGTATGGAACTGGCGCACAAGTATTACGCACTGGCGGAGGTACAGCCTGACTTGAAAGTGGACCTATTCGGCAGCGAGACACCGGAAATCGACCTGAACCGCATTCAGCGTGTTTCGGTCTTCCATACCAAGCAGGACGGCAAACAGTGCGTCGCGACCATTGACGGACAGAAATTGCAACCCCGGAGCGTTACCCCGCAGCAATGGCAGCGTATGTGGCTTGCGGAGGACCGGAACGAATACAAGCGGCATCTGGCGGCCACGCTCTTTGCCGACGTGCTGCAAAAGGGACAGTCGCAGGAGGAACACGCGGGCGAGAAACAGGAGAAAGAGGCCGAGAGGCGGCAGGGCGAAGCGGCGGCACGGGAACGGACGGAAGACAAAGAGAAAGAAGATCTTGTTTCCCCGCAACGAAAAGCTTGGGACGAGGTGAAGGCGGAGCATCCCGATGCCCTGCAACTGGTGCGCAGCGGTGATAATTACCGGCTCTACAATGAGGATGCCGTGCGCGGCGCGGAGATACTGGGGCTGACGCTGAAAGGACGGGACGAAATTCAGGAAGGCTTCACGGCTTCCGCAGAATTTCAATACAAGCAACTGGACCACTACCTGCCGAAGCTCGTTCGTGCCGGAGAGCAAGTCGTCATCCGCGAGATGGAGGTGCGGGAGGCACAAGAGAAACAGCAAGCAGAAGAGGAAACGCACAGGGGTATTCATAGATAATCAAGAAGACAGACCATGAGCAAGAATCAACGATATGCAGAGCAATACTCGGAGTACGCCATGGAGCAGATGCGCCGCTACGGGATACCCGCCTCGGTAACACTGGCACAGGGCATACTGGAAAGCAGCAACGGGCAAAGCCGTCTGGCGCGGAACGAGAACAACCATTTCGGCATCAAGGCCACGCCCGCATGGATTGCCGGGGGCGGCAAATACGGAATCTATACCGACGACAAGCCGGACGAGAAATTTTGCAGCTATGACAACGTGGGCGATTCCTACGAGCACCACTCCCGCTTCCTGAAGGAGAACAGCCGCTACGCCCGGTGCTTCGCACTCGCGCCCGACGATTACAAGGGCTGGACACAAGGCATCGAGAAGGCCGGTTACGCCACGGGTGGCAAGTATGCCGAGAGCCTGCAAAGAATCATCGAGCAGAACGGCTTGCAACAGTACGACCGACAGGTGATGCAGGAGATGGCGGCGCAGGGCCGGGAGTTCGGCGTGGAGCATAACCCGCTCCGCACGTCCGGGGGTGCGGAAAACGGTACGGGGTACTCGTTCCCGGTGGAGCGCAGGGAGTTCCTTTTCGTAACCTCGCCTTTCGGTATGCGGCAAGACCCTATGGACGAAACGAAACAGCAGATGCACAAGGGTATCGACATCCGCTGCAACGGTGATGCGGTGCTGGCCACGGAGAACGGCGGCAAGGTCGTGGCGGTCAATCACAATAAGAACACGCCCGGCGGCAAGTCGCTGACGGTGGAGTACGCCCGTGCGGACGGCAGCAAGGTGCAGTGCACCTATATGCACCTCGGGGAGATCTCCGTGAAGGTCGGCGACACGGTACGGGCAGGAGGACGGCTCGGCACGTCGGGCAACACGGGAACACGGACGACCGGGGAGCACCTGCACTTCGGCGTGGCGACTCTCTATGCGGACGGCACCCGGCGCGACATCGACCCGGTGGCATACATGGCCGAAATCGCGCAGAAAGGCAATATCAAGCTGCAAGTGCTCCACAACGGCAACAACCTGCTCGCCCGGTACAAGGGAACGGAAGAACATACCGCAGAGAAAAGCCTTTCGCCCGAGGGCTGGATGAAGAAGCTGCTCTCGTCAGAGGACAGCGGTGTGGGAATGTCAGGCTGCAACGACCCGATCGTGGAAATGGCGATGACGGCCTTTGCCTCCCTCATGCTCCTGGCCGTGCAGATCGACAACAAGAACGAGGAGGAACAAAAGGCGGCTATCTCGGAGGCGGCGGACGGACGGCGCATCGACCTAAGAATGCTGCTGCCGGGCATGAAGAGCTGCGAACTGACCGTCGGCGAGAACGGAAAGGCGACCCTGCGGGCGGACAACGGTGAGCTGCGCATATCGCGCGAGCTGACCGCCGCCGAACTAAGCCGCCTGTCGGCGACACTGAACGACGGTACGCTATCGGAAGAGAACAAGCGGCTGCGCGTAACCGGACTGCTGAACACGGTCATCCTCTCGGAGGCGGCCTCGCAGAATTTCGAGCAAGGAATGTCCGCACAGCAGGGACAAACGGAGAACCTGAAAAGATAGAGGCATGGACAACAGGAAAAAATACGTGATGATGGAGTTGTGCAGGTATCTGTTCGGGCTGTCTTACCTTGCGTTGTACGTCCTTTCGTGCTATCTGCTGCTGGGCTGGGTGGCGACGCTCATCATCGTGGGCGTGCAACTGGCAGTTGCCGGATGGCTGATTTGGGCGATGATACGCGCACCCGATTAGGAGAATCATCCCACAGTTCAACAACAAACCATCGAAGCACAGTTGTCGGGTGATTATGTATCACATTAAAAAGACAATAGCAATGATAAAATGTAATGTTACGGTTTGCGGCGTTATCGGCCGCGACGCGTCGATACGCACGAACAAGGAGGAGAAATCATTTTTGGTTTTCCCGCTTCGCGTTATAATCCCTGCCACCGGCGGGCAGAACACCGCCATCGAAGTGGATGTGAGCAAGAACGCCGCCGGAGAAGACACCGCCGGCTACCGGAACGGCTCGCGGGTAGAAGTTACGGGTACTATGTACCTCAAACGCCGGGGCGATAAGCTCTACTTCAACCTGCTGGCCGGCGAAATCCGCACGGCTGTGGAGGGTGCGGAGGATGCGGTCAAAGGCGAGATGGCCTTTCGCGGTAAGGTCGGCCAGCATATCGAGGAAAAGAAGGACAAGAAAGAGCAGCCCTACACGATGTTCTCGGCGTTCAGCGCGGAGAAGGTCGAGGACGGCTTCGAGTACCAGTGGGTACGCTTCTTCTGCTTCGGCAAGGAGCGCGAGGAGTGGTTGCAGCCGGGCGTAAGAGTGGAAGCCAAAGGCGAATTGACTCTCTCGGCGCACAACGGGAAAGTGAACGTATCCTGCAAGGCGGAGGAGCTTGCGCAGTATGTGGCGGATTCGTCTAACACCAACCAGTAAAGGATATGGCCGGATATAGAAAACGGAACACCGACGGACCGAACAGCGAGGACAAGGCGTTGGACCTCTTCGCGGAAATGATGATCGAGAAACTCGAAAGCATCAGGAAGTCGGACTGGAAAAAGCCTTGGTTTACGGAAGGCGCGTTGCAGTGGCCCCGCAACCTTTCGGGGCGCGAGTACAACGGCATGAATGCCATGATGTTGCTTCTGCACTGCGAGAAAGAGGGGTACAAGATTCCGCGCTTTTGCACGTTCGATTGCGTGCAACGGCTCAACAAGCCCGGCAAGGACGGCGAGGAGTTGCCGCGTGTATCGGTACTGCGGGGAGAGAAATCGTTCCCCGTGATGCTGACCACGTTCACCTGCATCCACAAGGAGACGAAAGAGAAAATCAAGTACGATGACTACAAGAGACTCTCCGAGGAGGAAAAGAAGGCGTACAACGTCTATCCCAAGATGCAGGTGTTCCGCGTGTTCAACGTCGCCCAGACCAACCTGCGGGAAGCACGGCCGGAACTGTGGGAAAAGCTGGAGCAGGAAAACGCACGCCCGAAAATCGGGAACGGGGAACACTTCAGCTTCGCCCCCGTCGATACGATGATACGGGACAACCTGTGGATCTGCCCCATCAAGCTGCTGCACCAGGACAACGCCTACTACTCCATTTCGAAGAATGAAATCGTCATGCCGGAAAAGGAGCAGTTCAAGTCCGGGGAATCGTTTTACGGAACCATGTTCCATGAGATGACGCATTCCACCGGTGCGGAGAATGTTCTCGACCGCTTCCAACCGACGGATTTCGGTTCGCCCGAGTATGCCCGTGAGGAACTGGTGGGCGAACTGGGCAGCGCACTGGTCTCTCAACGTTACGGTATGATAAAGTACATCAAGGAGGACAGTTGCGCGTATCTCAAAGGGTGGCTCGACGAGTTGAAAGAGTCGCCGCAGTTCATCAAGACGACCCTGCTGGATGTGAAAAGGGCGACCTCGCTGATTACCCAAAAGATAGACAAGATCGCGCAGGAGCTGGAGCAGAACATCGGCAAGGAGCAAACGGCCGACCGGAAAGAAAAGATATACTATTCTTCCGTGGCCTATCTCCAGTCTGCCGATGACACGAGACAGTTGGACGCATTCAAGGACAAGGGAGACTACGAGGGGCTGCTGGCTCTTGCCAAGGAGTATTACGACGGCAACGGCATCAACGAGGAGTATACTTATCCCTCCGTCCTACAGCACCGGGGCGACGACCTTCTGATCGAGGACAAGGATTTCGCCGTGGTGTACAACGGAAGCGTCGGAGGAACCTACGAGGTGATGTTGAAATTCACGGAGCAGGAAGTGCGCGACCATATCCGGCGTTACGGTGTCGATCGTGCCGGAGAGACGTTGAAAGGGGTTGCCAAGGAGATGGCGGCGGAGCAGTTCGCCGAGCTGGAACGACGGAAAACACCCGTTTTCGAGATGGAGAACAGCGAGGTGCTGTATGTCGGCTATAACAAGGAGGCCGATACGCTCGATGTCGGGCCGGCAACCAATGCGGGTGTCGCCGTACAGCACCGTTTCCCCTACGACCACAACGCGACGCTGGACGCCAACCTGCAAGCCGTGAACGAGAAGCTGAACGACATGGAGGAATACCGGGCAGAGCTGCAAGAGGCCGGGTACGGCGGCGGTATGCGGCGCTGAAAGTGAAGCGAGAAAGAAGTGGAGCGGACTGAAAAAGTCGGCTCCACTTTTTTGTGCGCAAAACTCGGAAACAGGTTTGGCCAAATGCCTAAGTAAAAATTCGCCAAATGCCCAAATGTGTATCCATAACGAACTGAAATATGGCATTATAAAGCAATTGCGAATAGCGATCTATCGCGAGGGAATCCTGTCAGCGAATAGAAAGCCATCAATGCACTCCAGAGAGGAATACAGCAAATTGCATTGATTTGCATAATTGGGTAAACAGCTCCAAAGAAAAGTTTTATTTTATTCTGTCAATAATAATGTTCCTGGTAGATTTCGAAATACAGAATCCCGTTATAAGGATAAATATATATTTTATCCTCTCTTGCAAGCCACCCGATGGCACTCGCCAACTCCAAAGGTTTAAGACTTGTATTTTTTAACAGTTCTTCCCATGACATTTTGCTGTTGTACAAGGTTCTCCATACGATACCGGCATTTTCTCCGATTAAGTCTTTGTTCCATTCCATATTCAAATATTTTTTAGTTTATTATTCCGTGTTACCTTTCATACAAAGAAGTACATGGAATCCATATACTGCCATTCTCCACTTTCACCAGATTGGCGGTTTTGCTTATCCTATATCGTATCGCAACAGGTCACCGCAGGAAGCCCTGACTTCCCCGATAATCTCACGGCAACGATTCTCCTTCATCTTGATTTTAGTGCCTACGGCCAAGAAATCAGCCAATACGGGCCGCCCTTTGCCATTTACGGACGTGGCGTGTTCGCCGTTATATCCTTCCGGGCATAAGGTCAGGTCGTATGCCGGAGCCAGCCGCCAGCACCATTTGCCGGCCGCATCTTTATGCATTAGGAAACTGAAATTCTTGCAGTGGTCATCCTTATTGTCCGTCAGATAATTGAAAACCATCCTGCGGTACATTTCCTCCACGTCCCCGACATCCTGACACAGGAAGCCGGTCAAGGCAAGCAGGTTGCCGTAATCAAGCACGGGGTTTCCCAAAGATATGCACAGCAGGCCGCCGGCAGTAGCCGTATGGATGCGTTCTCCGGTTTCATCTATGTCGAACCGTCTCGATGTGAAATACCGCCCGTTGGTGAGTTTGAAGTCGGGAACGGTAATGCCGCATTTGCGTGCCGTCTCATTGTAATGATACTCCTGCACGCCGATGTCCTTCGGGTCGTAGGTATGGCGAAATTTCACCAGCCAATGGCCTTCATCGTCCGAAAAGACGGCTTTGGGACGTGCGCCACCACTGTTGCCGCTATTGTATAACAGCAAGCCTGCATCACTGTCCTGTTGCTCTGCAAGCACTTCCAGGGCTTTCTCTTGCAGCATGTCGTAATCGGTCATCTCCTGATCCGTTCCCATGAACGTGGCCGGCTTGTAGGTCAGCGCACCCATCCCGCCGTCTCCGACCAAGCTCAAGCGGTCGAGTGCCGAGAGGTCCATGTCGTTGATGCCCTTACGCATCAATGCCTTGTGCAGCAGGTAACGTCCGTAACCGTCGGGCAGGCTGTCCTCGAATATACCGAAATTGCCGTGAAAGGGTTGCGCTTTGGCGATGAACACCCCCGGCTTCAACGGCAGTTCCAAAGGGGATATGCTGAATCCCCCGGCCAGCCAGTCCTTGTCGTATTCGAAGGCGCACAACCGGTTATCGGGCGTCAGCGACAGTATGCCGACAGCCATTCCGTGATACTCTACCTGTAACCTGTCAATCCTTACCATAACCGTCCGTGTCTGATTTACGATATGCTTTTTTCTTCCCTTTGTTCCGGCGTATTTGGGTCAGCTCTTCCATCGTGGCATATTTCGGTACGGAAAAAATGCCTTTTATCTCCGAGACATAATCCAATGCCATAGCAAGGCTTATCAAATTCTTCAACGAAATCAAGCCTTTTTGCTCAAACCGGGCAAGGTTGCTTATCGCCACCCCCGATTTTGCGGCGACCTGCTCCCGCGTAAGATTCTTTTCTATGCGTCTCTGTCTGAAATCACCCGCCATCTGTCTGGCTATGTCATCGGGGTCGGTAAGCGTATAGCTATCCAATACAGATAACATATTATCTCTATCTTTCTCAAATGCCATGTTACTATTTAAATATTATCAGTTGCAAAGATAGTAATAAATAGATAAATACGAAAATTCAGGCGGTGCATTTCGTGGATTTTTCGGATTTCCGGGGAGATAGTTGCGATGCAGTCGCCGAGCCGGAACGAGGGAAAACACCCGCTTTCGAGGTGGAGAGCAGCGAGGTGCCGTATAAAATAGGGCTATTATGGCTGCTTGCCCCTCATTACATAAAATGATATTATGAAAAAACGGCAAATTTGCGAATATAATTCTTGGAAAAACGGCATAATTCCCTTATATTTGCATTGGAAAAGCGACAGCAATGTAATTGCTGCATCGGATAATCGAATAAACAAGAACAGGTTATGCTTAAAAGAAAGATAGACGCTTACATTCGCAATTACTACGAAACCACTCGTAATGCCTTACTTGTTACTGGAGCACGACAAATCGGTAAGACATACTCCATTCGTCAGTTTGGCAAGACATTTAAAAGTTTTATTGAAATCAATTTCGTTGAGATGCCTGAAGCGGTGGATTTATTCAAAGGAGCGAAGAGCAGCAGCGATATTCTGTTCCGTCTCTCGGCAATCACCTCCGTACCGCTCATCAAGGGCGAAACGCTCGTCTTTTTCGATGAAGTGCAGCAGTGTCCCGACATCGTTACGGCAATCAAATTTTTGGTAGACGACGGTTCGTATCGTTATATCATGAGCGGTTCGTTATTGGGCATAGAATTGAAAGACCTGCGCTCTGAACCGGTCGGATACATGGGTGTCAAGGATATGTTTCCACTTGATTTCGAAGAATTTATTTCGTGTGTGGGTATCAATGATGTCGTTATCGGAGCGTTGCATGAGGCATGGCGGAATCGCACCACCGTCGATGAGTTTGTCCACGGTAAGATTATGGAGCTGTTCCGGCTCTATCTTGTTGTGGGCGGTATGCCTGCAGCCGTGAGCAAATATATCGAGAGCAACAACTTGCAAGAGGTGATGGCAGTGCAACAGGATATCATTCGGCTGTACAAACGTGACATCGCCCGGTATGATCCTGATAACAAACTTTATATCGAGGAGATTTTCAATCTTATTCCCCCCGAATTGAACGCCAAAAACAAACGCTTCATCCTGAAACGGCTGAACGAACACGCAAAGTTTGACCGGATAGAGAACAGTTTCTTGTGGCTGACAAATGCCGGCGTGGCGCTACCTGTCTATAACGTAGAGGAGCCGAAAATGCCGCTCCTGCTTGCCCGTTCGCGCAATCTGTTCAAACTCTTCCAAAATGACATCGGTTTGTTGGCCAGCCAATATGCCGAGGGTATTCAAATGCGGATTATAAAAGGCGACAAAGACATCAATTTTGGTTCAATCTATGAGAATGCAGTAGCGCAGGAACTGGTGGCTCACGGAATTGCTCCCTATTATTACAACAACAAAAAACGCGGAGAACTTGATTTTGTCATTGAGTTTAACGGTAAGGTACTGCCTATCGAAGTAAAATCGGGTAAAGATTACGAGATACATCGCGCTTTGTCCAATATCATGGATTGCGAAGAATACAATCTGCACGAAGCTGTCGTATTCAATAACGACAATCTGCGTGTTGCAGGTAAAATCGTCTATACCCCTATCTATATGGTGATGTTTCTTGAAAAGGACAGTACAGCTCCGACCTTTTATAAGGTGGATTTATCTGGATTGTAGATTCAGATGAGAGGAATTTTTACAATCAACATAATCATAGATTTTTCAAAAATAGCAAATGATTAAATGAAATTGTCTTATGTTCTTAATGAATTAGGTATAGACGGGATTGCCTATTCATATGAGACTGCAATAATGAAAGTGCGCTCATTTGTCGAACAACGAATTCCCATCGTTGGTGGAGATGTATTCCTCTTAGTAGATGATTCTCCAACATCAACCGATGATAGTTGGTATTGCGAACAGATGTTTCATGAATCATATATAGATTATGTATATCGCAGCGGTAAGGTGGCTCTTGAATATATAAATAATCAATTGGTTGAAAGGTTAAGTAACGAAACTTTTGATCGTTCAACCAATTGATGTTTAAAAATTGCAAATATGTTTTACTCACTTTCTCCAATAATAACAGATGAAATAAAGTATCCTCAGGTTGAATGTCCTACTCCTTTCACAATTCAGCAATTGAACCCATGGAAGGAGTTAACGATTATTCCTACATTAAAGTTTAAGCTAAAAAATAGAGCGAAGTTTACAGATTTGTTGAGCACAACAAGCAGTCTTGGAAATGACCTATTAGTAAGTTCTCGCTTATTAGAGATTTTTAAACACCATAGGATATTATCCTATAACGATATTCCATCAATTGTAACATCAAAGGGAGAGGTTCGCGAATATCATTGGATTCATTTTTATGGTCCTAACATGGTAAAGCTAATTGATTTTCCAAAATCAATATTTGTGGAAACAGAATGGACTTTTCCCAAAGGACCTATAAAAATAGAATCTTTTGAGCATTATTTAGCTTAAAAAAATAATGATGGTTTAGGGGCTTTTGGCGTATCTGTTGACAAGGTGGTATTAAACAAAAATTTTAATTTGGATTTGTTTTTTATTTTCCCTTTTGATTCAACGGTTTTTATCTCGGTCAATTTTGGACTGCAAGTTGGACAGGTCGCAATATTGATTACATCCTCCGGTGTAATCCTTCGCATGTCGGGCTGTCCGTATCAGGAACGAACCGAGTTCTATCCTTACACCGCCACCCATTCGGAACAGACCGGAAGAATGGCTGATGTAAACGAACCTGCCGTTGCGCTCGACAAAGCAGGAAGTATCATAATGCCCTTTCAAATTGGACACTACTTTTGCGCCGACGGCTGTGGCATACTTGGATATCTCACGCACCAACGCCGTTTGGAAGCTGCGGTATTCCTTTGAGACATAGCCTCCTGCATCTGCAAGGACAGCGTTTTGCCATTTGGTATAAAAATTCTGTGCCATATTTTTGGATTTAATTCTGTAAATAGCTTTCCCAATTCTCTTTGCCGATGGTCAATTTGTCCATTTCCCAGTCGTATTCCACTTGCGGCATATCGGTATAGGGGAAATGGACGGTATAGCCTATCTGCCCGTAGGAGCAGTGCAACGGTGTTACGCATATTTCACGACCGCAGTAAGGTTGCGGTGTACAGTATTTACGCCAGTTGAAACGGCCTGCGGTGATGTTGGCGCAGAGAAGTTTCAGAATCAAAATGCCTTTCCATCTCTGAAAATCCTCTTTGCGGTTTCTTCCTGTGCGTATCGGTGATAATTCCGATGCGGAAACCTCTGCCTCCGAAGAGCCTGACGCAATCAGAATCACACTGTCGTCTTCTACCTTTTCCGGTGCGGAAATCACTTGGTAAGCCCCATCGGACAAACCGTTGTCCGGATCACGCCAATAAAGGAGGTTGCCTTGCTTGATAAAATCGTACTTCATTGTCTTTTGATTTATTGATTTTTTATTTTCCCCTCTTCTTGAAGCCTTTCGACTTCGCCCGAAGGGGTTGTTTCATGTGCGTTCCAAACGGGGCATGCAAGAACAACGGGCAAGGAACCGGGAATGAAATTTTATGAAATGCCGCAATCTGCGATTGCGGAAAGCTGTCGTCAAATTTCGTTTCAGGTAGCGACAGCGGTACTTGAACAGCGTTCGTCCACCGTACCTTTGCACACGAAACGAACCTGCGGCGTAGGTCGGGTCAACAAGGGACTGTATCACCGGAAACGGAATACGGCTCGGGTAGAAAAGACAGGGGAACCGGCAGATGGGGAGACTATAAGAGGGAGGAGAAAGGAACCTGCGGTTGCGAAAGGACAGGACGCACGCTTGCATGGGCAGGTAAAAACCGCCCATGCAAGCGTCTTTACGAAAGCAAGCGTTGTATTATCTGTGCCCGGGCGTTATCTGCCGCAGGCAACGGCACATTCCGTTGCGACGGCGACGGAAGCGAAACGAGTATAGTAGTCCCTTGAATCATGCCGGTTGACCGTAACACCGGTATGATTCAGCCGTAGCGAAATGCGGAGCACATCATTGGCTCAAAAGTATGAAATAAATCGCTGATTTCGGCTCAACGTGAGCTGGAAATCGGATAAATTCATCCTGTTTTGAGCCGAAAACATAAAAATAGGCGGAAGTTGGACATTCCCTATCCGGCTGTAAAGACTACCCTAAAGTATGACACCGAACTCGTGCTTGAACGTGCCCATTACAAATATGCTCTTTATGGTACCCACATAGTCCAGAACGCCGACTTTATTCAACAGGAATTCCTGATACTCTGCCATTCCACGGACACACACCTTCATCAGGAAATCGGAATCACCGCTGATGTTATAGCACTCGTTCACTTCCGGCCACAACTGGACCTCGTTGCGGAACCTATCGGCGTAAGTCTGGTTTATCTGCTTGAAGCCGACCAGACAAAAAACGGTAAAACCCCGGTTGATTTGCTCGGCGTTTATTATTGTCGTGTATCCCTGTATTATTCCGGAGCGTTCCAGCCGGCGGTGCCGCTCGAATGTCGGAGTGGTGGACAAATGGATTCGAGCCGACAACTCCTTGTTGGAGAGCCTGCTGTTGAGCTGGAGCTCACGAAGTATCCTGATATCAGTCTCGTCAAGTGTCATATTCTATCGATTGGGTAATTGAAACATATTTTAGGAAGAATCTACTACTCTTTCGATGCAAAATTAATCGTTTATTCTAAAATATCCAAGGAAGTTTGGAATATAATTCCAGATCCGTAATTTTGCATCGAATTTTGAACCGAATAACGGACATATTGCCTGCAGGTGGCGACGGATGCCGTCAGAAATGCAGCATGGCATTGGAAACGACTGACATTATCCGGGACATGGCAGGCATTAAATATAAAACATTGAAATCAAGATGATCGAGCTATTCAAAAACAAGATATTGTCAGGGTGCGACCTTACGGATGAAGAGGTCATGAAGCTGTGTGACTATGCAGGCGACCCTCTTCTTCGCGAGGCCGCCAAGGAGATAACGTCCAAACTGCTGGACGTGAATTTCGACTCATGTTCCATCGTTAACGCGCGTTCCGGAAATTGCCCGGAAAACTGCAAATGGTGCGCCCAGTCCGCACATTATAGCACAAAATGCACGGTCAACGCCCTTATCACCGAGAAAGAATGCTTGGAGGCTGCCCGCCACAACAAGGCAAACGGGGTGAAAAGATTCTCGTTGGTCACGTCAGGCAGAGCCATGAAAGGTGCGTCTTTGGACATGATATGCCACATGCTTGGGAAAGTGAAAGAAGAGGTGGGCATTTATACTTGCGCATCACTCGGGCTTCTGAATCGCGAAGAACTGCAAAAACTGTGGGACTCGGGAGTGCGTCGCTATCACTGCAATCTTGAAGCAGCTCCTTCTTTTTTCGGGCAATTATGCACCACGCATACCATTGATGACAAAATCAAAACGATAAACGCAGCACGGGAGATCGGTTTCGAGATCTGTTCCGGAGGAATCATAGGTATGGGCGAGACCATGAGACAGCGTGCCGAGCTTGCAGTGGCACTGCGCAGCGTTCATCCCCACTCAATCCCCGTGAATATCCTCTGCCCTATAAAGGGAACGCCATTGGAACAGGCGGAGCCTATTCCAGCGGACGAAATTCTTGATACTTTGTCGATTTTCCGCATGGCGCATCCTAAAGTGCAAATACGTTTTGCCGGCGGTCGCAACCGTCTCAACCGGGAGCAGCAGCTCGAGGCATTGGCCATCGGCGTGAACGGCGGAGTTGTCGGCGATTTATTGACGACGATTGGATCGTCCGTGGAATCTGACAAAATGCTTGTTGGAGAATCCCGGTATAACTGGTGATGGCTGCCGACATCACTCCAGATAAATAATATGCGATATGGCAAAAATTTCAGAAAAACTGCTGCGGATTGACCAAGAGAGATACAAAGGACACATATCCTTATGTGAAATAGACCTCTACGGTCAAGTCGCCATGAGTGAAGCCAGGGTATTGATTGTCGGTGCCGGCGGTCTTGGCAGCCCTGTGGCATTGTATCTTGCCGCTGCCGGCATAGGCCATATAGGAATTGTCGATGCGGACACCGTGGATGTCAGCAACCTGCAACGTCAGATAATACACGCCACCACCGATTTAGGGAAGAAAAAGATCGTTTCAGCCCGAGAGAAACTAATTGATATCAATCCGCTGATTGAAGTGAAAATCATGGATGCGATGATATCGGAGGAGAATGCCCACGATATTGTGAAGAATTATGACATTATCGTTGACTGCACTGATAGCGGTTGTTCCAGGCTACTGGTCAGTGATGTGTGCGTCAGAGAGCATAAGTGTCTCGTATTCGGTGCTGTCATGCGGTTCTCCGGTCAGTTGTTCACATATAAACCGGGAACAGCCAGTTATCGCGACATATTCGGAGACGGCTTTCGCGAAGAGGCCACGTCGTGCGCCCATACCGGCGTGCTGAACACAGTCCTGGGAGTCGTCGGCTCCCTGATGGCTACTGAAGTAATAAAGATCGTAACGAATGTCGGCAACTTATTAACGAACAAATTGCTGGTTTTCGATGCGCTGACAATGAAATTCAACACATTCGACGTCCTGTACACGGAAAGCTGACGGGGTAATGACCGTCCAAGGAACATGGTGATTGATTTATAAAAAGACAAGATATATGGCACAGAAAGAGAACAAATACAAGGGTTGCGGCATCAACACGCAGTCGGTGCACACCGGCACCGACTACGATGCGGAGACGGGCGCCATACGCCGCCCCCTGCACATGGCGAACAGTTTCAAATTACCTGACGACCTCTCAAAAGTGAACTACTCGTCCACCGACCTGCTGATGTACGCACGCAACGGCAACCCCAACCAGCACTGGCTTGAAGAGAAAGTCGCCGCCCTGCACGGGGCGAAGGACACCGTGGTGCTGGCCAGTGGCGTAGGCGCGCTGCACGCGTTGTTCTGGACGCTATTGAAGACAGGCGACAAGGTGGTGTATCCGCGCGTGAGCTATATGGCGGTCTACCGTATGTTTCACGAATTGTTCAACCGCAAGTTCGGAGTGCGGACAATCATGGCCGACATGACCGACCTTGACGAGGTGCGGCGTGCCATAAGTCCGGGCACAAGGCTTGTGCATATAGAAACGCCCGACAATCCCACCGTGGGCGTAACCGACATCGCAGCCGTGGCCGAAATAGCCCATGCCTGCGGAGCATTGCTCTCGGTGGACAACACTTTCGCCTCTCCGCTTAACCAAAAGCCCCTTGATCTCGGCGCGGACTTCGTAGTGGAGGCTCTGACAAAGTTCATCAACGGACACGGTGACGCACAGGGCGGAGCCATAATATCAAACGACCTGGAAACCATGGACCGCATCCGCTACGAGGCGCAGGTGAATGTCGGCGCAGTCATAAGCCCGTTCAACGCATGGCAGATATTCCGCGGTTCCGTGACCTACCCCTTGCGCATGAAGCGCATCAACGACACCTCGTTGCAGATCGCCCGCTGGCTTGAAACCCGCCACGGCGTAACCTTTGTGTCATATCCGGGATTGGAGAGCAACAGCGGTCACGAGCTGGCGAAACGGCAGATGCCCGGCGGATTCGGCGGTGTGATCTCTTTCGGGGTGGATGCGGATGACAAGACTACAGAACAGTTCTGCGCCAAGTTGAAGATCGTTTCTTTTGCCGTGTCTCTCGGCCATGACGAAAGCCTCGTGTTTCCGCAGCCGAGCTACGATGAGCGGATACTGCTCTATCCGGAGCGTTTCCGGCGAGGTTTCATCCGCTTCAGCGTAGGTTTGGAGGAACCGGACGACATCATGAGGGATATAGACCAAGCCCTCACGGCTGTCGGCTTGTGAATCATCATGTCGCTCTTCACGCCCTTATTCCCGCGTGAAAGTGTCATGTACCTTTGCGCATGTGCTTATTTCCCTTTTGAAAATAAAATGCAAGGAGAGATAAACATAAGTGGTTCTCAAAATGTTTACCTCATAAGCAGCAGGGACGATGAAAAAGACATAGGCATTGCGGATTTTGCGGATTTTTCCATCGTGGTCACGATATCGGATATTCAAGGGTTGGCTATATGCCTGTTTCGCTGTTTTCTTGCTGTACCAACTTTTGATGTTGTTCTGTCAATTCGGGGAAGTGTCTTCTGATGAACTGTCCCAACGAGCAGTCGTTCAACCCGAAACGCCTTGCCAGCGATTTCAGGCTCTCGGCAGTCGTTCCGTACAAGCGGACGGCTTCGGCGTATTTCTCCATGCTCCTGCGCGACACCATCCTGCCGCTTTCAGTCCGCACCATTCCCAGATTGGCATACAGTTCCGGCTCGTGTTCTTTTAGGTATTGACGGAAGCATTCCGGATGCAGGCCGAACTCGGCGGCGACTTTTGCCGTAGGCAGGCCGCTCTCTTTCAGCCTGTCGATGGCTGCGGCGTATTTGGCCTTGGTGGCGGGATTGTATTTCCTGACTTTCGACCAGTCCACGTGCCGGCCTTCCTCGTAGGGTATTCCCTTGCGCCGGCATACCAAATCCATGTGCCACGTTTGCAGGTATTCGTAGAACCCTTTGCGGGAGACCTTCGTTTCCTCCGCAATCCTGCGGGCGGACATGGGCGTGGTGCGGTACAGGTGCAGGGCTTCGGCATACCGCGCCACCGTTTCCGGTTTCGGGGCGTGAGGGGTGCCGCGTCCCGTTATTTTGCCTTTGCGCTGTTGCCTGACCGCCTGTCTGCGGATCCGGATGCGTTTCCCCACAAGTTCCTTATGGTAAAACAGCAGATGCTGCTCCAGCCCGCTGTATGAAACGTTGCACCGCTCGGCGGCCTCCTGCACCGTGATGTAGCGGTCCGAGCGCAGGAGCGCCACAGCCCCGGCGTATTGCTCATTGCAACTCCGGCGTGTGCCGCGCGGCAGGTTGTCGCTTATGCCCAGCCGTTCACGCACCTTCTCGCGCCGCTCTATCACGCCGGGATAGTGCGTGCGCAGCTGACGGCCGAGGTTCGTGCCGTCCAGCCCGAACTCACGGGCAATCTGCGAGACGTTGAGGTCGATATAATCCATACTGTCGCACGCCTCGATGGCCTCCCTGTATTTGGCACGGGTAGCGGGCAGTTGCCCGCGAAGCTGCCCCAGCCTGATGTCCACCGCCTCTTCCGGGCTGCGATTGATACCGTAGCGTGCCAATACCAAATGGCGATGGTACCGCCCTATATGGCATTGGAATCCCTTCAGCGAAATGCCGCACCGGACGCATATCTCACTGGAAGAGAGAGCGGTGGAGCCGTACAACTCCACCGCCTCCCGGTATTTCTCCACCGTTTCCGGTCGGGCTCCCCGCTTGCGGTTGCAGGCAGAAGTCCCGTTGTCAGGACTGCTCATTTCCATTGCAGAGTTTAACTGTCTCTATAATCAGATTCTATTATTCATCTTTTGCTGATTGTCAGCGATATGACAGCCATTATTCGCTCACCGGACATATCGCCCCGCCATGGCCTGCATCACACGAATTAGGTGTTGCAGAGTCATATATCTCATAGTAATACCCCTTCCCACTTGAAGCACTACTTGGGGAACAAGAAAACACATCAAACTCGGTGCCTACTGAAGTCAGGACTCCTGTTTTTGATTTCCGGTAACCACTTTTATAAAGTGATTTGGAGATAGAAGTATAATTTTTTGAGAGTAATCCAATTGCAGGAACCTTGTACCCTGCCGGCGAAGGATCATAAACAGTCTTGACCGAAATAGTTACATTTTCGTTGCCATAATTAGTATTATTGGCACTCCAAAGATTTAGGTATTTTTCATCCATTTGATTAACGCAGCAGAACGTATTCGGATTCAGTATACCGTTTACGATGACCATATTAGGTTTATCCCACTCCTGCTGTGCTACAATAATATTTGTACGTTCCGTGTCTTCCGCATCATACCACGTCTTGTCCGTCGCGGATGATTTGGCCGTGGTGGCCGGCAACTGGGGGTCTTTGCGACCAAACTGATAATAAGGGTTGTTTCCGTCCTCGATGATATATTTGGTCTGTGTTATTTCCAGTTCGGCGGTCTTGTCCGTTCCCGTCTGCTTGAAATGCAGTTTCACTTTCCTTGGGTCGTAAATGTGGGAATCGTTGTAACACCATCCTACATAACGGGTAAAGAAATGCTGCCCCGATGTCGCTTCCGCATACGGGTTATAGTCCGTCACCCAGATGTGCCAGCTCCACATGACCCGGTCTTTAGCGTCACGTATGGCGACCACGGCATTGCCCTGCCGGATGGTGCTTTTCCCTACGGTGAAAGTCAGATTCTTCTTGTCAGAAGACAGTTGCACGTCGGTCACCAGATTCTGCACGTCCTGCCAGATAAGCGTGGCTTTTTCCGGTGAAAGACTGTTACCGTTTCCGTCTTTATTTTCATAGATGTACGGAGAGGAGATTTCACGGCCGAGATGGTTGATGAAAGTTCTCAATATTCTATCGCCTTTATTAGACGTATTGTATGCCGTTTCATTCGTATTCCCGTCCTTTATGGCGTTGCCGTAGACCAAAGGCAGGCTGTACGTGCCGGCGGCATTGACGATATAGCAGTTCGCAGTGCTTGCCGCCACCGTGTTCCCCCGGGTCGAAAGGTCGTAGACGCCGGTCAGCTCTTCCGCATTTTTCAGGGCGTCGTTCTGCGGGTTGGCCACTCTCTCCGATTGTGCGGTTACAACCGCACTTCGGGTTTCGCTGCTTGTAGCGGACGACACACCATTGCCACCGGTATTTGACATTGACAGCCACGCAGGTGCACCATCTTGCCAATCTTCGCTTCCTTCCTCCTGATATCCGGTTATTTCCCATGGAGCGGCCACGATGGTCTCCTTTCCATTGACAATCCGTTTGATATAACTCTTAACTTCATATTGACACGTGCCGCCGGAATAAGATACCTGCGTGTTTACAGGCGTGACGGTGAAATAAGGTTCTTCAACGATTTCCGTCCTCGATACACGGTAAACGACCGTTTTTCCCATGAGCCATTCTTTACCTGACAACGAGCCCGTAAGAACGGTGCCATCACTGAACGTGATCTGCAAGGCGGCATTCTCGCCCAGCGTCTGGGGAATCATCATGAACGTGGTCTCACCGTCGATAATCATCGTCCCCTCCGTATCGGCTCCTACCGATTTGTCCAATGTCTGCGAGAAGTTAACATCATCACCGGTCAATGTCCACGAATCGGAACCGAACAGATGCGTTCCCGTACCTTTGACGCCTTTCAGCTCCACCTTTTTAATGGTACCCTTAAGCCCGTCGCCTACGGCTTTCACCTTGATAGCGGTCAGCGCATGGTAGAAATGCAGTTTGGCGGGTTTGTCATAATTGCCGGCAACGGTTTCGGCATATTCAGCCCCGCTGCCGTCGGTTGCGGGCACAGTCTCCACCTCGTCCGCCAATAATAGGTCTACCTGCTCCGTGGCATTTTTCGGAACCTCATAGGTTATCAACGGTTGTTTGCCGGAAGTGCTCACCGTAGCAGTCGTCGGGATATCGTAGGGCGCGTATGCGAAAAACTTCATGCTATATCGGGAACCGGGCCAGAAATGTGTAGAGGCGGTAGTCCAGACATCTGTTCCTTGTGTCACCTTCCCGTTCATGTAAAGCTGTGCCGAGGTCTGATTGTCCTCCCAAGTGCCGCTACCATCGAAAACGTAGCCGTACACACCGAATGACTGATAAAAGTTGTCACCTCCGACTTCGGCCGCCCTTGTATTCGGTTGGCCTCCTAAACAGGCGTTGCAGATACTGTCCTCTTCGGAGGATATGATCCACAGGTCGCTGTCGCCAAACCTGAATGTCTCGTACCGGGTCTGTCGGGATTCCGTGGAACGGGTTTCAACTGCTGTTTTCCATTCGTTGGAGAGGGAAACGCCGAAACTTAACTTGTCCGACTGCCCGGAACCGTTCATTACTTCCTCGTCGGAGCATGAGGAGCATATCGCAAGGCTCACGCACGCTGCCACGAGTATGCCGGCCTTGCACCCAGATTTCAATCGTGTTGTCATATCTTTATATATTTGTTTTTTCTTCGTTCAATCGACACGGGTCCCGTGCCATTGTGGCCGGAAAGGAAACATTCAACCCCGTCCGGCCTGTAACCGTGTAGTCCGTGCACCGTGCAATGCGTATTCGGATAGGCTTATGGATGAGAAGTGGTGTCTGACACTTCGCAGACACCACTTTTTATCCGTACTTGTTATTCGAGGATTTTTTCAGGTACGCGGTTCCCGTTGTGTCTCACATCCGAAGACCGGGTCTTATGCGTTTGGTTTGTCCATCTCAATATCCTGATTTCCTATCGGTACGAAATCATCGACTGTCACTTCAAACGTGATAGGTACGAGAACCGGGGTCGGCTTCGGATCGGGATCGTCCGGATCGGGATCCGGGTCGTAACCGCCATTGCCATCACCGAACACGAAGGTGTAGATGTACTTCTTGCCCTGCTCCCAATTCAGGGCAACGGGGATGGCAACATCTTCGGCACCACCGTTGCCCCACAGGCAGACATCCGTATTTTTATTTACTGTAGTTCCCGCAACATTGTAGATTTGGCATTTCACGAGGAAATAGGTTCCTGTCTGATCTTCCGGTTTACCTGTTGTTGCATTCGTACCCACATCCCATTTTGTTGAGCTCTGTGGCAGGAGAAGCATGACCTTGTCGTAAGCTTTAGCGGTTTCGTTTGTGTTTGTAAGTGACACAGAAGTAGCAGTTTTACTTCCATTAAGCTGTACCGCATTGAAAGTCACATCATATTGTTGTGTACCATTGGTAGACCAACTTCCCCACTTTTGAGTACTATAATCAATAGAAGCGCCATCGTTGTGTTCTCCGACCTTGTCGCTCGTATCATCCGTAGGATAAGTGAATGTTCCTTGATTCTTCACCTTGCAAACGGAAACCCCGCTGATTTCCACGTAGAGGTTCGGATTCGTGTTCTTGGCCTGGAACACGATTTGCGACAGGGCATGGCGGAAATTGAGTTCTGCCTTGCCGTCTGTGCCTTTGCTCGCAGTTTTCACAGCATAGAGCAGGTCTTGCTGGGTAGCCACGTCTGTTCCAACCGTAAAGTTCTCGATTTTCGGTTGGCCTCCGTTCCAGTTGAATGCGTCACCGGCATTCACGTGCGCGAAGAATGAGACCTCACCGTCAGGCCAGTAACGGGTACCACTTGTGTTCACCCACTTGCCGCCTTGGTATTGAACGTTGTCGCCGTTGATGTACGTTTGGCCGTTGAATGTAGCCCACACATTAAAGCCAGACGGCTTGTTGTTGTTACAATAAACGTCCGCCGCACGGGTAGCGGAGTTTGTCACCACGCTGAAGGCGATCTCATCGCCGTCACGGTTGACGCTTGTCAACTCGTCGTTGGAGCAGGATGCCAGTGCCAGCAATCCGAACGCTCCGAAAAAGAATCTTTTCATTTTCTTCATACTGTAAATTAAATGGTTTGTAATAATGTTGACTGTATTGTTCGTTACATGACGATATCTTCTTCCACTACCTCCCAGTCGTCCACCGAGACATCGAAACCGCTGCCGTTCTCGATGGGCTGCGGCAGGTCGAGGCCGTCGATGATGATATGCACGTGCCGCTTGTCCGGCGCATCATGCACCTGTCCGGTCACGTTGAACCGTTCGCCCGCGTCCGTGCCGTAGGCGTACTTCTTGCCGTCGTCCATGACCACGTAGAACGTCATGCGGTGCGGGGCGGTGTTCTCCTCGTGGTGGCCGAAGGTGTAGAACCTGCCGGTGATGGTGGAAACGCCGTCCGAAACGGACTCGAAAGGTATCGTGACGCATTCCGTGCCGAGCGATTCGTCGCCGAACAGCAGGGAGGGGGCCATGCCCGAGAGGGAGCCGCACATCTGCGTGGCGTGTTTCAGGTTCTTCACGTTGCGCACCTCGTAGGTGTAGGTGCATACCAGTTCGTGGGGATAGAGCGTGATGACCTGCTCGGTACTCACCGCCGGTTTGCCCTCCCATACATCTCTTTCGCTCTCCGGGACACAGACGTAGCTGATACCCGTGTCGGTGACTTCCACCTCGGTGGCCGTGCATCCCCACATCATGTCGGGCGTGATGACCACCCGCTCGTCCTCCGTCCCCTCGGCACGCGGCGCGTAGTTCGCCCCGTTCCCGTAGATGGGCTCCAGCACGTTCCCCTCACGGGTGTAGCCCCCGTGGGTGTCGAAGCCGTCCATGCCGTGGAACAGCACCGCCTCGGTGTCGTTATTGTAGCACATTACCCGGTAGGTGCCCACCCGGAGTTCCACCTCACCGCCGGTCGTCCCCTTGAAGTCGAAGCGCTGTCCGCCACCGCCCTCTGTCGGGTAGAAATAGACGCACATGCCCTTTGGGGAGGCGTCGGGAGCGTCCCGCCAGTCGAACTCAACCCGGAGGGTCTTCACGTGCGGGTGCTGGTAGCACAAATCCTTGTGCTCGCAGGAAGAGAAAAGCACGCTTAACGTCATAAGGTATAGCATGGCCAAGCCTGTATAAATCGTTTTCCTTTTCATCGCTTGCCTCCTTTCTCCTTGTTATAATTGCCCCGTCCGATGAGCCACACGAGCGACACCTCGGCTTTCGTCGGGCCGAACCAGTGGCGCTGCTTGGTGGACTGCCACACGTAGCAGTCGTCCACGGGCTTGTACTCGTGATAGGTACCGCCCCAGTAACCTATGCCGATGGTGAAGTCGATGTTCAGCCTCCGGGCAATGGGGAGCGAGTAGCCGTATTCCACGCCCGCGGCGTAATTCATCTTGTCCCAGAGCGTGCCGCCGGGCTTGCCGCCCATGTAGCCGCGTCCTCCCGTCTCGAAGTCGTAGGTGAATATCTGCCCGTAAACGCCGAGGTGGTGACCGGTAAGCGGTTTCTCCTTGGCCGCCCTGCCGAACCATTTGCGAACGGCGATATCGCCGCCGTAGGCACGCCAGTACCAGTGGCGGCGGTCTGTCTTCCACCAGCCGTACATCCAGTCGGCGACGACGGACCAGCCCTTGCCGAGATAAAATTCCAATCCGATGTTGGGTACCAACATAGCGTCATAAAGCATGTTCGTCCGCACGTCCATGTAGAAGGGCTTCTCGGGGCACGGCACGTGGATGTATATCGTATCGTGGATAATCACGGTGTCCACCGGCGGAATGAGGATTTCCGTCTTGGGCTGCGGTATGGGGGCTACCGGGTTCCACACCTTCTCGTACCACAGGTAGAGCCGTGAGGCGCGGAGTTCGGGGAAATGGTGCTTGTACATGTACCAATACGGGGCGCCGCCACGCAGCCTCTGGATGCGTCCCAGATGGTCGTCTTTCGTGGGGGAGCTTCCACGTGCCTCGTCGGCGATCTCACGCAGCAGGGCCAGCGTCTCCTCCCTGTAAGGCACGTCCGGGTCGTTCACGACCAGACGGATCAGGCCGTCCCAGTCCCGCCCGAGAAACGTGTTCGTTTTCAGGGTGTCGGGCAGCGAGCCGTAGCGGGAGAGGTAGTCGAACAGCACGCCCGCGCGCTTCTCGGACAGCCACCGGTTGATTCTGACGCTTCCCTCGGGGGAGGCTCCGCCCACGACCTCGATGCGTCGCAGCCGGTAGATGGAATCCGCGTAGGTGTTTTTCAGACTGTCCGCGATGCGGTCCAATGCCTTTTGGTTGTCGCGGAGTTCCGGCACGAGGTCTATCTTCCCCTGCCGGAAATAGATCTTCACGGAATCCCGCGCCTCATGCACGGTCTGCGCTGACAGGCAACCGCCGTAAAGAATCCATATCAATAGAAACAGTTTCTTTGTCATATCGATTATGCTTTATTTACCTTACATTTTTCGCCACTTCTCTCCGAGAGAGAAGTATCGGGAATACGCTATTGAGTGTAATAGACTGTCAGACAGAGGGGAAACAGTTTATTCATGGACTGGACTTGCTCAACATTTGACGAGTAAAGTCCGAATAAAATGAAAACAACTGAAAAAAAATCTGCCGTTTTATAGCCTTATATACAATAAAATGCGTAATTTTGCACCATCCATACATCTCTCTCGGAGAGAATTGTGCTTTTGCTCAACAGTCTTCTTTCTCTTGGGAAGATATCGCCCGATTATCATCTATATCAAACAAGAATAATGTGCGGCTGGAACCGGCGGGGTACGGAGATAAAAATTACCGTAAACTAAGCCTTTGTAGGAAGAAAAAAAAGGTCGGTTTACGGCATGAAGTGTGTTCCTGTCTTTTTACAAGGATTTTAAGATAAGACTGTTCGCTTTGTCCACTACCGAGGTGTCCAAAGAGGCGAGGTAGATACGGGTGGTGTTTTCGGAGTCGTGCCCCATCGCCTCGCTGATGGTGGAAACAGGTATGTTCTTGCTTTTGGCTATGCTGGCCCATGCGTGTCGGGCAACATAGCTCGTCAGCGGAACGGGCAGTCCCAACTGCTCTCCTAGTTTTTTCAGTTTGTCATTGACCAGGTGGGAGGCATTCTTGTATTGCCGCCATTCGTCCGCGTCCGTGTCCTTGATGATCGGCAGCAGGTAAGGTGTCTTCGAGGTGTCGTACTTGTCGATAATCTCCTGCATGGGCTTTTCCCATTTGATGAAGAGCTGCTGGTTGGTCTTGTGCCTGCGGTAGGTCAAAATGCCGTTCTGCAAATCCTTTTTCTTCAGGAACGCCATGTCGATGAACGACATTCCCCGTGTGTAAAAGGAGAAGAGGAATATATCCCGGGCGAAATCCGTCGCAGGGGATAGTGCCAGGTCAAGCTCACGTAGCTGGCGGATGATTTTCAACGGAACGGCACGCTTGACGGTCTTGTCGATACCGGTATAGACGTGCCTGAACGGATTGCGCTGCACGGTCAGCTCCTTCTCGACCGCCCGGTTGTAGACGGCCCGCAATCCGCGCATGTAATAAGAGGACGAGTTAGGGCAGATCCCCCTTGCTTTCAGGAAAGTTTCATACCTGACCATCAAGTTAGAATCCACCTCGTCCAGAAGCACGTCGTCTTCCCCGAGAAAGCGTTTGAAACTGTTCAGGACGGTGGCATACCGCTCGGCTGTGCGGTTCTTGCCTATTTGTCTTAGCTGCCTGACCAGTTCTTCTGCGAAAGAGATAAAACCTCCGGCCTGTGAAGGGGTAAGGTAGATTTTCACCACGTCGTCGGAGGTATAGCTGTGCCCTGCACGTTCCAACCGGGAAACGATACTTTTCAACCGTGCCGTATCTTCCGTAATCCGGCTTCGTAACGCTACAAGGTAGGCGTGCCGGCTATGCCCGGTATCCGGCGGCAGGAGCACTCCGGCGTGCAGCCTGTCCCATTCCGGGGGAAAGAGCTTGTAACCGGTGTTGATTTGCCGTGGCACGCGGTTGTGAATCACTTGATAGAACACTGTGCCTTCCCTCGTCGGGACGGTGGAGGCACGAAATTTTACTTTTACTGTCGTCATGGCTATTATTTTAATTAGTTGATATTTAATAAAAAGACCTTCGTCCGGGAGGCGAAGGTCTTTGCAGGTACTTTTGTCCGGGTTATTCCGAATGCTCTATTTAGGCATAGGGTGCATTCTGAAAAGGTAGCCTGACGAATGGTCCCGATTCGCTCCACGAATAGCCGGTGTTTTTTGCATTCTATTCATAACTATTTTGTTGTCGCGCTACGGAAGTACGCATCTCTCCTATAAAAAACAGTTTCATCTGTCAATCCTCCCTGCAAGGATTCACTGGATGACTATTCCGGCCCTTGAAACGTTGAAACGGGTGTATCTTACGGATGATAAAGGCTTATCTCCATGTCTGCGGTTTCATATCCGGGTTTCTCTTTCCCATGACATCCTGCGTGGGGCTATTCCGGTGTCTTGTCCGGGTCAGAAAAGAACAGTTCCACTCTCGTGTGGCGGTTGGCCTCGATGGGTGTATGGCGGGCAATTCCGCCTATGCCGGCCTTGACGAGCATTCCTGACGGTACTCCACGCTGTTCTAGTTCGGTGGCGATGAACTCCGCCCTCGCCGTGCTCAATGAATCATTGACGGCGGGCGTGCCGGTCGCACTGTCGGCTGCTCCCGTAACCCTTACGGAGAGGTTGTATTTTTTCGCCACACGTGCCAGCTCGTCAAGGTTGAGCATTTGTGAAGCGTCCGTCAGACGGGCCGTATTGAGGCTGAAAAAGAAATAGACGGGCGCACCGATACATTCGTCACCGGTGTACATGAGGGCCGTGGAATCCGTAGCGAGAATACTGCCGTGCCCGGACTGCGCAGCCCGGAAAGGAGGATAGCCGTCAATCCGATTCCCATTTTCGTTTTCATTTCCATCTCCGGACGAAAGGGCTGTCGTGTCGAGGGGTGACGTGCCGTCCCAATGTCTGTGCTTCAGCCTTGCACGGAGCGAGTTCAGCCCGCTGTAATTATTCACGGGATAGGTCTTGCGTCCGTCGCCGTCCTCCCCGAACAGATGGCTGTACGTATCGAGCAAGCCCTCGATTTCCAGAATCTTTTTCAACTCGGCAAGTGTCCGGCGGTCCCGGTCGTGGCGACCCTCATAACGCCGGTTCTCTTCCGAAAGGAAGCTGGCGTAATCGACGAGCCGTTCGTTCCGGCGGATATAGGGTGTGGCATCCACCGCACGCTTCCAGCCTACCTTGCCGAGACGGAACGTGAATCCGGCGGTCAGTGAGAGCAGATGATCGCCCAAGCAGTTCGGGCGGCCATAGCCATCGAAATCCTGAAAGGTGGTCGTACCTGACAGCTCCAGCGTGGCACTTACACGTCTGGAGATGTGATATTGCCCCTGTACGCCGTAGGAGATGGCAAAGGGATTGCTCCCGCCTGTGGCGTTGTGCAACAGCCCGACACCCGCGAAGGGTGCAAGCCCCCAGCATACCTGTTCCTGCCGGGCGTACCTGCTACCGAGGATATTCCAAAGCAAATCTGCATGGATATGGTGGTAATCCTGAGTGGACATTGTCCCATCCTTGAACTGCAATCCGCTGTAATGGATGCGTGCTCCGACGGAGGGCGTGAACCACTTGCCGACAGCAAGGTTGTACGAGGGTTTCACCCGTCCGAAAAGGTCTTCGCAACCGAGCGGCGTGCCGAGAAAGGCAGTCGCGCCCCCGGCCACGCTGACAAACCAGTTGCCGGTCCGGGACATCGGGAGCACCACCCCGTCGAGATAGACGGGCTGCATGGGTTGAAGCAATTCCGCGACCTCATAGCGTGAGATGCGTCGTACAGTGTCCTCCTGTACGGGGAGTGCATTTGCCCGTGCCTGCCACGTGCAGAGCAAGGCAAAAATGAAAATAATCTGTTTCGTCATATTCCAATGTTTTTATCGTTAAAACTTTATATATTATTAAGGTGTGTGCCACTTACCGTTTGGGCTTCTTGCCGATGGCCGGGCGCATCATGCGGTTCGCCATCCTCATGCAGCGGAGTGCCTAGGCACGGTTGTCCTCGTCGTCATCACGCCCCCACTTGAGGTCGCTGCCGCCGCCTCCACCGCCGCGTGTTTCGGCAAACGTGGTGGCATCGTCTACCATTCCGAGGAACAGCATCGTCGCACAGTGCATGACATCCGCGCCCCGTTCTGCGATGGACTCCATGAGCGAGCCGTCGAACAGTTGCCGCTGTGAATCGTCCATTTGTGCCGATGTGGAACGGAACTCGCCGACCATGCTTTCCAGCAGAACGTCTTTCAGCAGACTGTCCACCTTGGAATGTACATCGCGGGAGTACCGATAGGCTTCCTCCTTGAGTTCCCCGGTGCGTTCCTCGATGGCCTCCATGTTCTCCTTGAGGTCGGCCAGTTGCCGGTCAGCCGTCTTTAACTTCTCCTGCTTGTCCGCCAGTTGCTGGGTGATTTCCTGCAGCTCCTTTTCCAGCGTATGAACCCATATCTCCAGTTCTGCCGCACCGTCTTTGCTCGTGACCAGTTCCTGTTCGGCTGCCGATAACCGGGCCTCTTTTTCGGCTTTCTGCTTTTCGAGATTATCGACCATCGTCGTCAGTCCCCTAACCCTGCGCTCTGCCAGCCGGATGTCCGACCGAAGCTCGGAGAGTACCTTCTGGTGACGGTCGATGTTCTCCTCGATGGTCGTACACTCTTCGGAGAGCATACGGCGGTATTCTTCGGTCGTCCTGTGGCGTGCACCCGTTTCCAGTATGCTCGTGCCCCGCGACATTCCCCACTTCGCATTGACCTCGGTGAAGAAGTCCGTATGGAGCTGCTTCATCCTCGCGCTGTACTCGAACTTGTCCTTTCCGGCGAATATCTCCTTGTACGCAAAGCGACCGTCCTTGATCGGCAGAAGCGTACAGTGGACGTGCGGGTTCAGCTCGTCGAGATGTACAATGAAAGCGGCGATGTTCTGCTCGCCGTATCTGCCACTCACGAATGAATAGACATCCTTCGCCCATCGTTCGATGTCGCCCTTCCGTTTGATGCGGGTATTGTCCGCACCTTCTTCAAAATCCACCTTCTGCGTGCCGAACGCGAGTTCGTGCATACGCTGCCGGGAACCGCCGAAGATGATGTTGACCACCGTGCGGTATTTCGGCTCGGCCAAGCCCTCGTTGGGATCTTTGATACCCCGACTGCACAAGATGTCCGCCATCCGCTGCGGAATGCTGCGGGTCGTGTCGATGGGGCGTATCTTGCCTCCGGGTGCAATCTCGAAGTTCAAGTGTTTGCGCGTAGGGTCATAGTTACCCTTAGTCATGGCGTACTTTTCCGCTTTTTCGCTGCGGTCGCGCAGGTGTTCGTTGCTTTGCGCGGTGGTGAAGCCTTTCGACACCCGAACATCAAGCACCTGTTTTTGATTTGCCATATCGTTCTCATGTTGTTTCGGACAATCCGCCGTGTCCCAGCTTGCTGCTTGTTCGGACACCCTTCCCACCGACGTCAGGCAGGTGGGGTATTAGGCTCCCCACTCCCTTTGCTCGGTGGCAGACGGGCAAGCCCGGATGCCTCCCTATAACGGGCAGGATACCCCTACCGAAAGGGGGCGGATTGCTCGCGGTTATACAATCTGTTTCCATTGCCGACTCAATCCTCCATGTCCTGCGCTCTTGCCGCAAGCGACAAGAAGGACTTGCGAAGCGTTTTAAGGCATTCTCCGGCTTCGTCCGTGTCATTGACCGCCTCCGTCGCTTCGGTGTCGAGAACGAGCCTCGCAAGGTCTTTCGCGACCTCGATGAAGGCCGGCCACTCTTCGCCGAGTTCCCGGCGGAAAAACTCCACCAACGGAGAGGGGTCGTCGAACCTCGATTTGCGCAGGGCCTTTTGCAGAGCGGCATGGGCGATGCAGCCCAAGGCTGTTTCCAGAATGTGCGCCCTTTGGCTGCCGGTATGTACGGCAACCGTATCGGAACGGCTGTCCGGACAATGGCGGTCTTCACACCCGGCAGTCGCAGCTATCGCCTGCCGTGCGAGTTGTCCACACGTTGCGCCGACCTCGGCAGCGGTCGTTTTGCCAGTTACCCAATCGGACAATACCTCCCGGAGCTGTCCGGCAAAGTCCGGCTGTTCCTGTACATCGCGCGGTTCTGCGGGCTGACCGGATTGCACGGTCATGGTGATAACGACACTTTTGGCGAGCCGAATGCGTCGCAGCAGTCCGAACGCCTCGATCGTATCCAAAAAGGAACGGACAGTGGCTCTGTGCCAACGCCACTCCGACGCGAGGTCGGAAACGGTAACGTGGCACTGGTTGGGTTGCAGCTCGTAGTCCTGCCTGCGTAAGAAGGGGGAAACGAAGCCTGACAGGGCTTTGTCCAACAGGTCGCAATAGGCTTCGGTTCGCGTCTTGCGTTCGCCGACTTTCTCTTTGAGGTAATCGAATACTTCCCTGTCTGCCAATATGGCGAGGGGTGTCTTTTGCTTGTTATTCATTTTCATTCTGTTTTTAATGGTTACTATTGCGCGGATATGTCAGGGTTGCCGCTGTCCGCATCATGCGGCAACTTTGCGTGATGATGGTCGTGGTAACGTTCGGTCAGCAGTCCGGGGTGTTTCCTCAAATCGGGTATCCTGCTTGTATCGCTACATTCGGTCATTACCCGAACAGAGGGATAGAAAAGGGCTGCCAGAAGAAGATAGGCGGCGGTTACCGCTGTCATGTACAGGTGCGGCATGAAGCCGATTGCCAATGCCACCAGCGAGAGCGTGCCGAACGCACGCGACCGGTCGCACAATGCCCGCAGCCACCGATCCGCTCTCTTGAACGAGGACAGAACGGCACAGAGGGCGGTCGATGGCAGTACGCCGAACTCGCCGGGATGTCCGACGGTATAGACGTAATGGAAGAGCAACAGCAGGATCAGCAGAACCTGCACGTACAGCTTCCGGGCCTTTGCGCTGCGCGTCATGGCGTGGTAGAATGTTGCCATGAAGGGGCGGCGGCATTTGTACAATGCCAACGGCAAGGCGAAAGGCAGTACGCAGAAGAGCAGTTGCAGTATATTCCGAATCATAGGTAGTAGGGTTTTTCGCGTACTTGAATGGGCTGTATCACCAGTTCCAACCGGACAATGTTGTGCGTGGCCAACAGGATGACGGTCTCGGCATCCTTCGGCGAGAAGTACATCGCCGCTTTCTTGATGCGCTGGCGGAACGTCTGGTCTTGCTTGCGGTAGGTAGCCAGTGCCTTGTCCAGATCGTGTTCGGGAACCGTCCATGTCGTTCCCCGGGCGTATGCACCGTTCGCCTTGCAAGCCCGCAGCACCAGTGTACGGGCAACGACATAGTCGATATGCCCGTTTCGTGTAAGGGCGTACTCCTTGTAGAAATTGTCATCGACGACCTCTATCCAGGTACGGTACGTCCTGATCCAGTAGACCATCTGGCGGTACAGCGTGTTTCGCATAACGTGAGCGTTTATAGAAAGTTCATCAGAAGGTCGTCCTTGTCCTGCTTGTACTTGAATGTGCCGCCTTTGGCGTGAAGTTCCAAATCGAGGCAGAGGTCGCCGTACATCTGTTCGAGCGAGTCGTAGATGGTTACGAGGATGGTGTTCACCTTGCCGTCGGCGTCCGTCTTGGCGTTCATCTTGAACATCTGCCCGAACGCCGGATTGGAATACGCACAGGTGCTGTGCCCGAAATTGCCGGTCATGGCGGGAATGTGGTGATAGAGGGTTATCAGCTCCATATCGTCTTCGAACATGTCCATCACCTCCTCCAAATCGTAAGGGTCGCGTAACGGAAAGGTCAGCAGGGCGTAGTCGCCGTAGAACTGCGGCGCTTCCATCCTTGTAACATCGAGCAACTGCGGCAGTTGCAGGGGGACGAACGTCATAAAGTCATCGAAAAAATGTCGTAGCATATTCATGGTTTTATGTGGGTTTATAGCGTGTGTATGAAAATCTCCATGAGCATTCCCGGTAACTCGTCCAACCTTGTGTTTTCCGACTGCAAGATCCGGCTCAAGGTACTGAATGCCGCCGGGGTCTGCGCCGCCATCCTGTCGAGCTGTTTCTTCTCCTCGCCGGAAAGCAGCGTCATGCAGAAACCGTCCAGCGAGGCGTAAGGTTGCACGAGCATCCAGATATAGGCTTGCGCCTGCGCGGGTGTCTTGACTTTTCTGTCGCGAACGTCATCGAGGCAGGTGCGCATGTTCTGGAGTTGCCGGCGGTTGGTGCGCATGGCCAGAAAGAGCATGGCTTCCCGGTATGTGATCTCCTTGCGTTCGGCGGCAAGGAATAGCTGCGAGCAGCAGCGTTCGGTATCACGTGTGATGTCCGCCATGTTCTCACCGTCGAGTTCGTGCAGGTGGGTGAGAAATGCCCGGAAGAGGGCGTCTTCTTTCCTGATGTATGCAGTCAGGTCATCGTGGCTGTGTATGCCGTTGCGGATGGTTTCGGAGAGGAACGCCCGGTATTTCGAGAGGATCTGCTGCTTGCCGCCCCGACTTGCCGGTAGGTCGTCCAGTGAAACGAAAAACGGACGGATGTCTTCGGCGGTACGGCGTAGCTCTTCGTCTTCGCCGTATGGCGAGAATTGTTCTTTGAGTGCCAGAAGTTCCTGATAGGTGCGCGGTTTCGAGAGGGTCAGGTGCGAGAACTCGATACGGATGGAATCGTGCAATCGGGCGCACTCCTTGCGAAGCTCGGAGTGGGCGGGGTTGAGCGTGTCCCGTTGGAGCCGGGTAAAAACGGAATCCTTCACGGTCTGCCACTGGCGGATATGTTTCGTCAAGGCCACGAAAGAGGGATCGGTCTGCTGCCGTATATCGGACAGATACTCACGGTAGATTCCGGCAGGGTTGTCGGAAGTCTTGACCAGTGGTTTGCCGTTTTCGCCACCGCACGACACCAATACGGATATGGCAAAAGAAGCGGCACATATCCGGGATAAACGCAACGGAGTTTTTGAGTATAATTTTACTGTTTTCATATTTCGATTTTCATATTAAACGATGCAAATCTATATATAATTTTCAAGAGAATGTTCGCCCGGAATCACATTTACGGTAATTTTTAATTTCATATTTAACAATATGATTATCAATGAAAACAAGTGAAAGAAAAAGAGGAAAAAAGAGCGTACGATAAAATTTCAGGTGGAATATGATTTCATATTCAAAGGAAAGTGCTATATTTGCACTTGTTATCAAAACAAGGTATATTCGAATGGCAAAAGTAGGCTACCTATTCAGGACAAACAGTGAGAGTTCCGACGCGGACAGGGAATGGATGCGGCGGTATGGTTGTGTACACATCGTAGAAGAGACTATCGAACACGAGACGCTTCGTCCCATGTGGAAGCAGCTTATGTCCAATCTCGGAAGGGGTGATGAGATTGTGGTGTCCAAATTCAGCGATGCCGTGCGCGGCCTGCGGGAACTGGCGGCATTTGTCGAACTATGCCGGATCAAGGGGGTACGCATCGTATCCATCCACGACCGGATAGACACGCGCAACGAACTGTTTCCCGATACGACCGCTGCCGATGTGTTATGGATCGTCGGGGCTTTGCCCGAGGATATTGCCGCACTGCGCAAGCATTCCGCCCATGTCGAGGAGCTGCAGCGGAACATCAAAGCGCCGGCGACGCCGCAGGTCGTATCCAAGGCGCAGCGGGACCAGACGATCGTGGACATGTATGTCAATGGTCATTCACTTGACGACATCTGGGCTATCAGCGGTTTCCGCAGCAAAAGCTCGATCTGGCGCGTGCTTAACCAGTACGGGATAAAACTCGATCGTGGGCAGACCAGCGGCCCGCGCAACAAGCATAAGCCGAAAGAGGATGAAGGGGACGACGGTAATATCTGAATGTAAAATGTTGTTAATTAAATCGCTATATCTTTGTGTTGTTGGCTGTTTTTCGTATCTTTATGTTGATAACTGTATAAAATAGTAAGATTTATGGGAGATATTATCATTCTATTTCTGGTGTTCTGGGTTATCGGCAAGCTCCTTAAGGGCGTGTTCGGCGGTTTCAGCCAGAGCAGTTTCAGAGATGACAAGTAAGCCGGCCGAAGGATGGGTGAATGCGATAAAAGAGGCTGGCTCAAGAGGCGTGAAGCTGTAGAAAGGAAGTGGAACGGAGCAAATATAAGCGGGGATTCCGGCGGTAAGAATCCAGGATACATCGGTTGTCGATGTACCCTGAATCTGTGCCGAATATTATCCGTATGAGGTGTTTAGGCTCTCCACTTGTACCCTTCGTTCGTCAGTTCGAAGTATTCATCCAATCCCGGTTTTACGAAGAAAGCGATTTCAAAAGCTTCGTTACTTCCACCATCGGGGAATGTCATGTCGATTTCTCCGTTCCGGGCAGTTCCTCTACCTACATTATAACCGAGGTCTTCGTCTGCATAGGCGTAATGGAACTCAACATCCGGGAATCTCTCGGAGAGTTTCCGGATAAGCCGGGGCACGCCGTCCCAAGCGGTATCGAACCAAAGCACGTTCGGCTCTTCAAAATCCTGATGAAGGGCATTCCATTTTGTGCCCCATGTGGCGATAGACCACTCGTACCAAGTGGTATAGCCGTACTTTCTTTGGTTTTCCAGATACAATACCCCAAGCTGTAACGCTTCTTTTCTGTCTTTTTCCGTCAATTCTTCCATCCATTGAATGATTTTCAGGTCGTCCGGTGAATTGAATGGTTTTCGTTGTATCGCGGTGATATACTGCATACCCCGTTCTCCACTACTGGACGCTTCTATCAGCAGTTCTTCGGGCATAGGGATAATGTTGTTGAAGTCGATGTAACAAGGCGTATTGTCATCATCGGTTTTACCTTTTAAGAAATTCATTACCTTTTGTACGGTTTCTCTGTCTGCGTTTATTTCTAAACGGTTTGTTACATAATTCGGCATGATTTTTTGATTAAATTGTTAAACTTGTTGTTCTTCCCGCTTGTCGGTTCTTACCGGCTTGAACCGCGTTGGGATTTTATGGACGCGGCACAGGGCTGGCGAACAAGCCCTTTCCGGCGCTTTTCCCGGAAAATTACTCTTTCGCAGAAAGGAAGAATTTTACGAGGAATGCACTTCAAAGTGACGGAATCAGGCGCGACAGCCCACCTTTGCGTCTGATAAAAACAAACCGGTGATGGCCGTGAAGAACAGAGGGAGAAAGACGGAAGGCAGAGACGGGAGTAAAAAAGGGGCTGCCTGACGGGCGGCGATAGAAAGGGGGGGGACAATTAAAAAAGAGGGATTGCTGACCGGCAAAAAATATAAGAGGTAATCGGATTTTGTACTTCTGCTAAAATACCGCAACGCATCCGTTTCAGGAGGTTGCGGCATTTGCGTTTGCGGGGGTGTTACTTTTCGGTTACGCCCATTTTCCTGCTGTATTCTTGGATTTGCTCCATTGTCAGCCACTCGGGTTTTTCGTTTTCCCCGAAGCTGTCGTGAATTTTCGTCATGTACTCGATTTGTTCGGCTTCGTTGCCTGCCCACAGGCATTTGGGGTATCTGTTTCCAAAGCCGAGATAATACTCGCAATCGGACTGTAAACGGCTCAATAGCATATACCTGAACCTTGAATCGTGCTGTAATACTTCTTCTACTGTCATGGTCGTTTTTGTTTTAATTAAACTTTTTATTTTCCCTCCTTTTCGGTTCCTTTCGCTGCCTGAACCGCTTCGAGGTTTTACGGATGCGGTACACCGCTGTCGGTACAGCTTCATACGGCGGGTTTTCATGCCAAATTACTCTTACGCAGGAAGGAAGAATTTGCATGAAATGCAGTTCAAGTTGCCGGATCAAGCGCGACAGCAGACCTTTGCAGCCGACAAAACCCAACGGTGACGGCAGGGAGGAGACCGCAGGGGTTACACTTATATAAAAGGAAGGTGGCTGTGCCAAGGTATAGGAGCAGAGGGAAAGAAAGAGGTATAAAAGAGAGCCGCCGCCGGCATCCCGGTAAATTTATAAATGGAACCGCGCCTTTCGCCGATGGCGTTATCACGGGTGCAATCCCCTTTATGGCTTACCGGGATTATCCGTATCTTGAAGGGAGGAAGGCAATATGTCGCTCATCTTTTTTTCCGGCTGGCTACAAAATCCCCTGACCATCGTATCGCCGTTTATGCCTTCAAGTCGAGTGAACATTTGTAATGCGTCAAATCCCCTGTCGAACTGCTCCATGCTGACGGCGGGGGCAAAATGGATAATTCCTCGTGGATAGTTTCTCGAAACGCCAATCCACCCGCGCAAATAATCATCGAAACGTCCTTCCGCTTTTGAGGTGTAGAACTCTTGTGCATGGGAGCTGCAAATGCTTTTACCATACATTTCGTCTCCCAAGATTAAAATTCCGGTTTGCGGATGATACATGAAACGCCGATTGGTGATTTGGAGAACGTCTATGATTTCTCGTTTGACGTCGATAAGCATCAGGATTTTTTCAATCTGTCTTTTTGTACGTTTAGCCATTTCGTGAATTTCTTGTTTGATGTGCAACTTTTGTTTTTCCCCTTATCTCGAAGCCTTTCGACTTCGCCCGAAGGGGTGTTTCCATGTGCGGCACCCAACGGTGGATACAAGAACGACGGGCAAGGAACCGGTAATGAAATTTTATGAAATACCGCCATCTGCGATTGCGGAAAGCTGTCGTCAAATTTCATTTCAGGTAGCGACAGCGGTACTTGAACTGCGTTCGTCCACCGTATCTTTGCACACGGAAACAGACCTGCGGCGATTGCCGGGGCAAAAAGAGGGATGATGTTTCTCGTCCGTATAAGGGGATATGCAGAATGATGTTATAACTGGAAGTGCTTGGAGTAAGCCAAGTCTTAAAAAGGCAATCCGGCGGCGTAACCGTCCATCAACCGCCCGCCTGTTCAGGCGCAAGCGGCTGACGATTGTCGGCTATATCCGGTTATGCGGCCATGCGCTTGCGAATGAGGGATACATTCTTCCGCACGAGCTTGATAATCCGGTCGTGGTACTCCGTATTCTGGTTGCACGCTCCTCTCGACTGCAACACTTTGAATGTTTCGAGGCTCAACTCAACGGTTTCCAGTCTTTTGTCCTCTATCCTTGCGGACAACACCAGCGTGTCGGGCTTGAGATAGTATTCGCGCTCTCCGACGCAATGATGCAGGGCGTTTCCCTCTTCGTAATAAGCTATCACGCTGTCCAACACGCGCACGACTATCGTACCGTCCGTAAATTCCAGTCCGAAGAATTTGCCTTTCATCTCCCGGAAACGGGTTTCGTTCTCCATAGCTATTTTCATTTGCTCCTTGCGTTTCTCCTGTTCGCGGAGAACACGCAGTTTTTCCTGATACCTGTCGTGCTCGGCGTGCAAGTCGACGGGGCAGACATAGTGGGCGTTGTGTAAATCCTTGCCGCACCTGTCGAGCATACGCAGGTAATCGACCCATATCCCCATGTCCGCTATCCGGTATTTCTTCCGCAACACGATTTTGTAGGACGACCAGCAGAAATCCAAGTCGCGCGGGTTGTCGATGAAATGTTTGAGGTCTTTCTTCCGCCCGTTTTTGAGTATGGTTTCGACACGGCTGCCCGACAGCAACGCCGTCATCAACTTTTGCGGTGCGATGTCGGCGAACGAACCTTTCAGCCCGTTACGCCTCAATTTCGGGATAACCGTGTAGTTCGGATAGACATAGCAATCGGCGATATGCTGGTATGTCCCGTTGTCGTTCCGCAGTTCCAAGTCCGACCAGTAGGAAAAGTTGTCCATGTAATATCCCATTGTCCGCCTCAATGCCGTAACGGCGGTTTTCCCGTTTTCATTCATCCAGTACCTTACGACCTCGCGCACTATGTTTTGCGGGGTTTTCCCTTTGCGGTAGTAGGCATCCATTCTGAATACACGCTGCACCTGCAACCCGTCCTGTACCATAATAACCGAGAAATAGCTTCGGCTGTCGGCTTTTCGGCAAAGCGTGTCTTTGAGCTTCAAGCGTGCGTTGCACTTCGGGCAATGGCAACGCTTCGCTCTTGTCTCGTTCCACTGGTGGCCGCAATCGAGGCAGGTCGTCCGTCCGCTCGGCGTCCGAAAGGCGAAGTGTTCGACGGTATGCCGGAATGCCCATTTTTGCTGCCGTTCCGTGATAGGCAGTAACCGCTCGTTGGCGGCTACTACCTCGTGCTGAAATTTTGTCCGTGCTTTCATATTCAAAAATCAAAGAGAGAGGGTTCCGGCTGGTTGGTCTGTGTCTTGGCGGCGGGTTTGGGTTTGCTGTGGCGTTGCTGTATTTTGCGCATTTCTTCTTCCTGATAGGCTTTCAGCGCGTCTTTTCTCGCCTGCGCCTTTTCTTCTTCGGTCAGCTCCACCTTGTGATTGACCACGATACCGCAACTGACGGGTTTGCCCACGTCGATGTTGTCTTCATCGTAGTAATGCACGGCGAGCGACCACACCTCGTCATCGGTCATACCGCAACAACCGCTGGCTTTTACCTGATTGAGAATGAACGTAATGCAGTCGTCCAAATTCTTGTTCTCTTTGGCATACGACACGGCGAAAAGTTCGTCTGCCTGTGCCCTGCCGTCCAAGTACTTCTTGATTGTCTCCTTGAAATGTTCCGTTCCTTTCATCGTCTTGTGTATTAGGGATTAAAAATGATAGTCGATGACACCGCCGATGTAGAGTATCGTGCCGGGTTCAAATTCGCATACCTGCCGCAGGAACTCGTAGGATTGCTCGGCATAGGACTGTAAGCCCTCTTCGTCCATATAGAACCAGTAGGCGGTATCGAGCGGGTTTTTCAGGAACTTTTCGAGTTGATAGACGGGGCCAATCCAGTCCTGTACGCTGTCGGGGGTAATGGCTTCCGCCCTGCGGCGAATGTCGGCGACGAAATCCGCTCTCCATTGTTCCGCTCCGCCGTTGTAACGGATGGTATCGTCGGAGGTAAGTTCGAACATGCCTTTGGGGAGGATGTGATTGACCAGATACTCGATATGCTCCTTGCGTTCTTCGTCGTCAATCTCGGCGCAATAGTCGAAGAAACTGCCGTCGCCCTGCGTGAGGGTGTCCTCGTTCAGGTAGTTGTCCCTGTCTACCCGTGTTTGGGTGATTTGAAAAATTTTGCTGTGCATAATTTTGAATTTTGATTTGTTGAACTTGTTTTCTTTCCCTCTGCTGGAAGCTCTATCGGCTTCCTTGTCGGGATTGATTTTACATGCAGGTCAAACAGCGGGGAAAGGAGGGAAAGGCAAGGAAAACGGTCGGGGATTTCATGGAATACCCAACCCGACGGGCATGGCACGGCGGGGGACTGAAAGGACATCTTCGATTTGGGAAAGCTGCCGTGCAAATCCATGAGCCGGTTAGCATGGCGGTACTTGACGACCGGACGACCGCTGTACCTTTGCATGGGAAAATCTCACCGACGGGGATTGCCGGTGATGCGGCTGGAGAATGCCCTGATCCGGAAGATGTTTAGAAAGGGGGACTTCGGCTGTTACCGACTATAAAAAGGGGGTGAGCGATTGCTGTTAAAAAAGTATGGCGGCGGACGGTACAGGAAAGCCCCTGCAATCCGTATTGCGGATTGAGAGGCTCGATGATTGGAACCACTGCTACATTCGGCAAGGTCAAGCCACAATCTGGAACGGATAAATGTAACAGTAGGCGTTATCGTTATCTTCTTGCCATGACTCGATGACCGCGTTCACGTCTTCTTCCGATTTTACGGGTTTCTCCAGGATGTCTTCGAGCCATTCGTAGAGTGCAGGCAGGTCGCTGAAATACTCGTGGTGGTATTCTTCTTCGGGGGTACACATATCGACAAGGTATTTGTCGGGGAAATATTTTCCGTCCCTGTCATTGGTGGCGTATAGTGTCATGCCCGGCTCTTCCGTTATATAGAAACAGCGGATTGATGGAAATTTTTGGCTGACCCAATCGAATGTTTCTGTACATGGTGCCCATGCCGTTTCCGTGGCAAACTGTAACGTGTCGCCCACCCGTTCGAGACTGTTCCATGCTCCCCGACACCTTATCTTGTTCCAATCACCGCCCAAAGCGTCCACAAGGCATCCCAGCCATGTTGTTCCGAATCCGTTTTTCACGGACGGTTCTTTTCGTTCTTGCAAATCTTTCATCAGTTTGTATAGTTTTTCCACTTCTTTTGCGTTTCCTTCGATGACATACGCAGTTGAACACCAGTTTGGCATAATCGTAATTTTTTAATTAGTTGAACTTTTTACTTTTCCCTCCGATACATCCGGTACCGGAAGGCTGATTATTTTTTCTGCCCAAAGGATTGGCGGTCGGTCAGGGCAAGGAGGAGGCGGCAAATACGCTCTCCGATGTGTCGGAGAGGAAGATTTTCCGCAGCAAGCGAAGCGGTCCTTGACAGGACGGACAACCGACAATCGAACTTTGCAGAGAAAAATAACCGGGCTTGCGGGATATAAGGAATATGGGGATAACCGGCATGGGCTATAAGAGGGGCCGGGATTCTATAAAAGGGGTACTGGCATAAAGAGCAGCCGGCTCTTACCGGCTCTCTATGCTTTTCCGGGTTACTCCGACGCGTTTAATCGGTTACGTCGTAATAATAGCTTAACTCGTCATCTTTCAGGTTTTCCGCCGCGTATTGGCAGGTCTTTTCCCAGAGGGAATTATACAGGGAGGCAATGTCCGGTCTTGTCTCGTAGTATTGCCAGATTTTGTGGTTGAGCACCAGTACCAGTTCGGTGAGATACTTGTAGTTTTCTTTCCACTCCTCGAACGCACGGTCGAAGGTGTCCCGAATAGCCGACAAACCGAACCGGTCTGCTATCGAAAAATCACTCCAAAAGGTTGTTTGCAACTCGTAGCCGTTCTCTGCCATAAATTCTCTGAATGTCATATTGCTTCAAATTTTAAGATTGATTTTTATTTTCCCTCCGATACGTCCTGTACCGGAAGGCTGATTATTTTTCTGCCCACGGGATTGGCGGCCGGTCCGGGCAAGGAGGATGCGGAAAATACGCTCTCCGATGTGTCGGAGAGGAAGATTTTCCACAGCAAGCGAAGCGGTCCTTGACAGGACGGACAACCGACAATCGAACTTTGCAGAGAAAATAACCGGGCTTGCGGGATTGGAGTTATAAGGAAAGCGAGTGCTGGCAGGCAAGGCATATAAAGGCAATCCGGAACGGCGACAATCCGGTTATAAGAGTGCGATGTGCGGCCATCGGGCCATGAGCAAAACAAAAGCGACCCGAAGGCCGCTTTTTGTCGTGATAAGGCAGGTGTTATTTCTTGCCTTTTCTCGCGGGTTTTGCCGGCTTTGCAGGAACTTCCTCCTTTTCGACGGGCGGATAGAACTTGACAGCCGTCATCACGATGCGGTTGCGTTTCGTGCCGTTCTCGCTCCACTCTTCGGGCTTGAAGTACCCCTCGACGGTGAGCATGGTGCCTTTGGTCAGAATGTCGAACGACCCGGTGTTCTCGTTCTTGCGCCAAGCCTCGATATTCATGAAGGCGGAAACGCGGGTGGTTTCCTCACCGTTCTTTTCCTGGCGGCTTACGGCCAGAGGGAAACGTGCGACACTGGCGTTGGTGAACTGGCGGATTTCAGCGTCCTTGCCCAAGAATCCGGTTACTGCGAAGGTGTTTTCGATCTTTTTCATGTTGAATTGCTTTTAGAAGTTATTAAATCAATTTTTACGCTGCCTAAAAAGTAGGTGCCGTGAAAGGGATGCACCAAGGATAGCGCATCAATACGCTTTATTTTTGACCGCAGGCAAAACCGTGAGGCTCGATAAAGGAAGATTGATGCAGCTACACCATTGGTCAAGACCGGCAGGTCGATCCCGTCGGCACACTATCTTTGCATCGGAAAAATGATGATGACTTCGGCGAAAAGCGATTATGAAAAATCCGGAAACAAAGCAGCCGGAGACAATAAGGCCAAAGAGCAGATCCGCACATCAACACCCAATGACGGCACGCATGACTGGAAGTCCGCAAAGAACGGGGAAACCGAAGCGGCATGATGAGCAGCCTTGAATCGAAATGGCAGCAGACGGAACACACGTCCGCACCCAAAGGTACGCTACCGTCAAAGGAACGTGCCGGTTAAGAGTGGACAGGAAGGTGCTACCCGTCAGTGGGCTGTCATGTCTGTTCCGAAAAGGAGGAATGAGGCAAAAAGGCAGAGGGGAAAATGGAGAAAGCCGGACTTGTCCGCAAAACGGCTGTTCGCCTTGCGCGAATGGCTGTTATAAAAGGAGGAGGCGCAGCCAAAAGAGAAAGTATAAGAGGGAAACGGGCAAGGCTGAAACAGGTGAGTCCTGTTCCAGTCTGCCAATGTGCTTGTTTGCCGTCGTCACTAAAATTCCGCCATCATAATGCGGTAGTCGAATACTTGGGTTTTATCACTCGGTCGTCTTTGGATTACCCACAGATGATGTGCGCCATAGCCGAAGATGAAATATTCGTCAAGCGGTGTATTTTGTTGCAACCGTTTCATACCTTCACGCAATTCCGCTTCATTGCTTGAAAAGAGGATCGTGTTGATGATTCTGAAATAGAGTTCTGTTACCTCTTCACAGTAAGGGCAAAAACTGTGTTCAATCGTTACATTCATGCTTCTTTGATTTTTATTGCACTTCGACTATATCTTCAATTCGACCATACAGGACGGAACGCAGTGCGGTCTTGTCGATGGCGTAATACTCGGCAATATGCCCGTGCTGTTTCACGAAATACCGTTTGAGGACATCGGAGAAGTCAAAACGGTAGCCCATCAGAGCGATACCTCTTTTGAAATGGCAGCACTCTTTCACGCTTCGGGTGAGCCAGTTCTTTTCTTCACGGCTCAACTTGTCTCCGCTGTCAAGGCGTTCCCGCAATTTGTAAACTTTGCTGGATTTCAGTTCCGCCAATTCGGGCACGTCCCATTGGACGAATTTCATTGCTATCTGTTTCATGGAATCAATGTTTTAATCGTAGATAATCACTTCGTCTCTATATTCGACGATTTCCTTGCCACTGGTGAGGCAGACAATAACCTTGTTGCCATAGTCACCGACAATCGTCCCTTCCGTGTAACCCTTGTAGGGTGTAAGTAAAGTGCAATGCGCACCGATAATTTCGCTTTCTTCTTCGTACATGGTCGTATGATTTGCATTTATAACTTGATGTCCCATTCGCCTTGTGAGAAGATTCTGAAGCTCACGTATTCGTCTTCAAGCTCGTGGGTCAGAATCCTGATATAGATTTCATCTTTGGCTTCCAACGATTCTACCAACTTGTTGATTTCTTCTTCCGGGTACTCCCAACGGGAGGTAAATTCCGCATCTACACTGTCGATTTGTCGATTGACATAGGCGTTGAAAACGTCGTCTAAGAAAACCTCTATCTTGTCGAGGTCTGCTCGGTTTTCCGTTCTTGCGTAGAAAATGTTTGTTGCACAGTTTGCCATACTACTTAAAATTTTGAGTTTTTTACTTTCCCTCTTGTAGCATTTCATCTACTTTCGGGCTTGATTGAAAATTATGTCGCCTCAAAAGGTGGCATGGCCCTTTATGCAAGGTTTCCAGACCAAATACTACCTCTACGAAGCGGAGCGTGGAGATTTTGTCGGGAACCGTCAGGCTATGACCTTGCATACAAGAAAGACATGGCATGTACCTTTGCGACACAATTCTCATCAGGCAGACCGGAAGTCGATATGCGAGGAAGTGGAAGCACGCCGGATATGAAAGGGAGGACTATGGTGTAAAACGGGGGTGCAGCGAAAAGAGAAAATATGCGGTGGTCTTGTCTTCTCTTTTGGCTGTATGGTAAAATGGGGGGGAATGGCGCGAAATAGTGTAAAAATCCAGTTTAGTTTAGTTTGTTAGCTTTATATATACGCTAAACTAAATTAAACTAAATGTAGGCAGGAATTTTTGGCTGCCTATGTAGAAATGTTTATCTTTGTGGAGAGTTATGCGACTTGCAGGGAATAAGGGTTTGCTCCTTTCTCTTTTGGCTGCGATGATTCTTTGATGCAAATCCGAATCTGATCTTCCTAATGGCGGAACACAAGTCGAATAAAAATGCTCGAAATTGTACTCTGGAAGCAAGTAAATGAAACGAAAGAAACAGAGTGCAAACAAAAAAACACGAAATCACTTTAATTCCCGTTTTTGTTCCCGATTTGTTCCTTAATAAAAGTAGGCAAATTTATAATTAGTTGATTATAAGCGTATTTTGTGCTCGATTTTTGATGTTTCCAGAATATTCCCAATGATCTGTGCTTCTCCCGATACGATCGTCACATTGTTGGCAGTCAGCTTTGCTTTCACTCCCAGCACCAGTTTACGCACTACCTTACTTTTACGTGCTATAATCTTAGGCAAATCGAAAGAGACTTCCGGGATATTGACTGCATACTTTGACGCATGTTTTGCACTGTCATAAGTCTTTGCCGAATACAGCAACGTTTTCGTAGGAATACAGCCTTCATTCAGACAGACACCACCCAGACTATTCTTTTCGATAAGCAATACGCTCAAACCGCCTTTACCGGCAGCTTCGGCAGCCGTATATCCCGCAGGACCGCCACCGATGATAATTACTTGATATTTCATAGTATATAATCAGTTAATCTTTTCATTATTATCAAAACACGCTATGGTTCATCCTCTTGAGAATCTACAGAGTCTATTGTCTCCAGCCCTTTTATCTTCTTTGCGAACATTCTCTTTTCGAGCAATTCCGCAAATTCCCGTTCCTTGACAGGCATCACCGAAACAAACTTCCCTTTTCCATATTCTATCAAGATATAATCCGTCACCGAAAAACTACCGAACTTCATGGAATGGTATTTCCTTACTGTGGTGATTTCGGAAAGCGGAATTACCTTCTTACGAATAAAACGGCCGCGTGAAACCTCCAGATTACCGTCTGTAGTCAATGTATAAGCAGTGTGTATAATCTGCTCGATTACTACAATCAGCATAAGCATGAACAGTACGGCTACCAAGATATATTTACACCACAATGCGCCGACGGCATTCACAGTAAGCACTACCAACAGGAAATATTGGTACCAGGCGATGCGGGCATGGAAAATTCGATTCATTTTGTCAGATTTTTGCCTGCAAGGTAGCAATTTTATGAATTAGTGACAACGAAAAGTACAACGAAGTAACTTATTTTGTAGCTTTGCGGTGAGAAATAACAAGATTATGGTAAGAAAATTCGATTTCCTCGTTATCGGTTCCGGAATTGCCGGTATGAGTTTTGCGCTGAAAGTGGCGCACAAAGGTAAAGTTGCTCTTATCTGTAAAAGCGGGCTGGAGGAGGCCAACACGTACTTCGCCCAAGGAGGGGTAGCCTCCGTCACCAACCTTCTGGTGGATAATTTCGACAAGCACATCGAAGATACGATGATTGCAGGCGACTGGATCAGCAACCGTGCCGCAGTAGAAAAGGTAGTGCGCGAAGCTCCCGCACAAATTGAAGAACTGATTAAATGGGGAGTGGACTTTGACAAAAACGAGAAAGGCGAATTTGACTTGCACCGCGAAGGAGGACACTCGGAGTTCCGTATTCTTCACCATAAAGACAATACAGGAGCAGAGATTCAGGACAGTCTGATTAAAGCCGTGCAACGGCATCCGAATATCACGGTCATCGAAAACCAGTTTGCCATTGAAATCCTGACACAGCATCATCTGGGGGTTACCGTAACCCGTCAGACACCGGATATTAAATGCTACGGCGCTTATATCCTCGATCCGAAAACGGGAAAAGTAGATACGTATCTTGCGAAAGTGACATTGATGGCTACCGGTGGAGTAGGAGCCGTTTATAAAACGACCACTAACCCGCTAGTCGCTACCGGAGACGGTATCGCTATGGTGTATCGTGCCAAAGGTACGGTGAAGGATATGGAGTTTGTACAGTTCCATCCTACCGCCCTGTATCACCCGGGAGATCGCCCTTCTTTCCTGATAACGGAAGCGATGCGCGGCTACGGAGGCGTACTGCGCACCATGGATGGCAAAGAGTTCATGCAGAAATACGACCCCCGTCTTTCCCTGGCTCCCCGTGACATCGTGGCACGTGCCATCGACAACGAGATGAAGAATCGTGGAGACGACCATGTATATCTGGATGTTACCCACAAAGATCCCGAAGAAACAAAGAAACATTTCCCTAATATTTACGAGAAATGTCTTAGCCTGGGCATCGACATCACTAAAGATTATATTCCGGTAGCCCCGGCCGCTCACTATCTCTGCGGAGGTATCCTTGTCGACCTGGACGGACAATCTTCCATCGAACGTCTTTATGCCGTGGGAGAATGTTCCTGCACGGGATTACACGGAGGTAACCGCCTGGCTTCAAACTCATTGATTGAAGCAGTGGTATATGCCGACGCTGCTGCCAAACACAGTCTGCAAGCGGTCGATCAATATTCTTATAATGAAGATATTCCCGAATGGAATGATGAGGGAACCCGCTCACCGGAAGAAATGGTGCTCATTACGCAGAGCATGAAGGAAGTGAACCAGATTATGAGTACTTATGTAGGTATTGTCCGCAGCGACCTCCGTCTGAAACGGGCGTGGGACAGACTGGATATTATCTACGAGGAAACTGAAAGCTTGTTCAAGCGCAGCGTAGCGTCCAGAGAAATCTGCGAATTGCGTAATATGGTGAACGTGGGTTATCTGATTATGCGTCAGGCAATGGAGCGTAAGGAGAGTCGCGGATTGCATTATACGATTGATTATCCGCATGTAAAGAAATGATTATGAAAACATTCATCCAGCTCTTCGTTCTTTTTTTCTGCATAACAGGACTAGCTTCCTGCTATGCGGGTATCCCGCTAAAAAGCGGAAAATCAGAGAACAACCAGACTTATGAAGTCAGCTATCTGTTCGAACATGACGGAGTGAAAGTATATCGCTTTCTTGATATGGGAAACTATGTATACTTCACCACTCGGGGAGACGTGAGCAGTATCAAAAACGATTCAACGAGAAAGAGAACAGTTACGATTTATAAAGACAGTATACAAAACAAATAAAGAAAAATGCCGCTTGCAGATTGTTGCAAGCGGCATTTTTCTTTATCTAATTCATCCGTAGATCAATAGTTTTCCTTCTTCACCTCGAAATAAGCCTGCGGATGCAGACATGCCGGGCAAACTTCAGGAGCTTCCTTACCTACAGTAATATAACCGCAGTTACGGCATTGCCATACCACTTCGCCTTCTTTAGCGAATACAGTCATATTTTCGATGTTGTTCACGAAAGCAAGGTATCTTTCTTCGTGACCTTTTTCAGCGATGGAGATATTGCGGTACATAGCAGCAATCATCGGGAAACCTTCCTGTTCTGCCACATCAGCAAAGTGAGGATAATCCAGTGACCATTCTTCATGTTCACCCGCTGCTGCAGCGCGAAGATTCTCAAGCGTATTACCGATTACACCAGCCGGATAGCTGGCAGTGATTTCTACCATACCGCCTTCGAGGAACTTGAACATACGTTTTGCATGCTCTTTTTCCTGATCAGCTGTTTCTGTGAAAATGGCAGCGATTTGTTCGTAACCTTCTTTCTTTGCCACACTTGCAAAATAAGTGTAACGCATTCTTGCCTGTGATTCTCCTGCGAATGAAGTCAACAGATTCTTCTCTGTTTGAGTTCCTTTAATACTCTTAGCCATAATTCTAATCTATTTTAAATTGGTTGATTACCATACGTAACTTGTCGTACCATTTATAACACAAATATACGCGATTTGTTCATAACAAACCACCTTTTCTTCAATTAATAATAACTATCAGCTCATCGATAAAACCTATCAACAAATAAATAGTATGTTGAAAAACACACTTCTTTCGATTATTTTATATAATTTTGCAACCTCTACTTTACAAAAGGGCTGAATATATACATAACAACTAATAATAATGAAGCTATTTGAATTTAAACCCAAA
>ERZ507469.5-NODE-5-length-94778-cov-5.92961_pt1 | contig 94778 bp, 87 predicted proteins | sample MGYA00512652_ERZ507469 | MGnify/ENA metagenome assembly ERZ507469
ATGTAATAAACATGAGCGGCGGTCCTGCGGATACATCAAGCCCAAAGGCAAAGACCGCGGGAATCACCACCAGTCCTGCAAGGATTGCCGCGCAGGTGTCAAAAAATGCCACATTTCTGGCGCTCCCCACCACATCCACATCCTTTGACAGGTAGCTGCCGTATACCAGAGTGCCGGAACCTGCCAAAGATAAGGAAAAGAATGCCTGCCCAAGGGCAAACACCCATGTTTTCGGCTGCGCCAGGTATTCCCATTTCGGCACAAAGAGATACCTATACCCTTCCCCCGCATTTCCCAGTGTCAGCACGCGCACCATGAGAAACAAAAAGAATACAAAAAACAGAGGCATCATGATCTTGTTCATCTTCTCGATTCCCTTGGAAACACCAAGAGCCATAATAAGGAATGTCACAGCCAGTCCGGCCATATGCCATCCCACGCTTCCAAAGTCACCTGCTATCTCCCCAAAATAAGCGGAGACATCCGCGGCATGGAACATACTCCCTGAAAGTGATCCCCACAGAAACCGCAGAAACCAGCCAACCACCACAGAGTAACCGATGCCGATGGCCAGTGAGCCAAGGACCGGGATCATGCCGATCAGCCTCCCGCCCTTCCATCCGCGCATCTCCATCACTTTCCCAAAAGCCCCCAAAGGCCCGGTCCCCATGGCGCGCCCAAAGGCCATCTCCCCCACCACACCGGAGAAACCGAGAATCGCCACGAAAATGAAATAGGGAATCAGGAAAGCCGCACCGCCGTACTGCCCGGTCCGGTAGGGAAACATCCATATATTTCCCATCCCCACCGCGGAACCTACACATGCCACAATAAAACCAAATTTTGAACGGAAAGCATCCCTGGTCTGGACAGTTCCCGCTGAATCCTTTTTCATATTTTATCCCATCCTTTTATGTAAAATTAAGTCCTTTCAAAGGATAGCACACAACGCATGTACTGTCCACATATTCCAGTCCTCCACGCCCTGTTTGCAAAAAATGCCGGCTCTGTACCATAAACGATACAGAACCGGCCCAATACCTGTCCGCAGTTTTCTCAGCTGATCTTCTTTTCTCTGCCGTATATCTCATAAAAATATTTCAGCAGCTTCTCCTCGTCCATCTCCGCGGACAGACACCCCATCTCTGTCACGGCATTTCCTCCCGTGATATTTCCAAACCGTATGCAATCCCCCAGGTCATATCCGTAATACAATCCGTACATAAAGCCGGCTGCAAAAGCATCCCCTGCCCCGGTGGAATCCACATGTCTCACCGGGAGCGGCTCTATGATATGGAGTTCTTTGTTTTCCTTATACAGGCAGCCCGCGTTTCCGTTTTTTACAATAGGATTTTTCAAATGCTCGGACAGCCTTTCCAATGCCTGTACCGGTGTATCCGCCCCGGTTATTTTCATGGCTTCCATGGAGTTCGGTATAAAATAATCCACATACGGAAAAGCATCATAATACCACTCCAGGCTCAGCATGTCACTCCACGCGGAATCCAGGACAATAGTACATCCGGCCTCTTTCAGAGGCCTGCACAGATCCTTCTGCTCAAGAGAAAGGAATGCGATCCGGCATCCTTCGTAAAACTCATATATTTTCTTTTTCTCCACTGCAAACGCCGCTTCCTCCGGCTTATAGGAGACAATCCCCCGATCCTGCATACAGGATACCACACAGCTCAGGGTAACCGGGTCCTCCTCATCCGTGGAGAGCATATTGGTGTATTCGATCTTATCTTTCTCCAGTTCTTTTACCAGATATCTGCTCAGCGGCCCTTCTCCAATATAGGTTGCCAGCTTTACAGGTACGCCAAGCCTGGACAACTGGATAAGAGTTGCCACCGCTCCGCCTCCGAGCTGTTTGGAACAGCTCTCGCTGTATACCTCCTCCCCAAGCTTTGGCATTCTGCGGGCGTTTCCGAAAATAATATCCACATTGGCGATTCCAAATCCCCCTACACTGTTCATACCTTCCATCCTCCTGTATACTCCTCATAAATCTCCAGATACTCCCTGAGCAGTTCCTCTGCCAGGGAATAGGAATTCACCAGAGGGTTCACCATAAGGGCATCTATGGCCTTCTTTGCATTGCGTTCCACTATGGCCTGGGCAGCTGTTCTCTCATAATACTTGACTGCACAGATGAGCTGCTTTGCGCTTTGGGGCAGAGTATACGGCCCGGGTTTCGGCACTGCCCCTGCTTTTGAAATATGACAGGATACTTCAATCACATCCGTATCCTTTAACCAGTCCACAGTTCCCTGGTTGGGCATACAGAGAATCATCTCTCCCTCTTTCCCTGTGATTTTAGCCCGCATAAGTGCCAAGGCTACCCCTGCATATCCGTCTTCATCTTTTGTATTCAGATCAAATTTCGGAATACAGGCATCATCCCTCGCCACAGATGTCTCGCCCTGCATATAATTGCTCTCTCTCGTATATGTATGATCACGGTATATTTCCAGCATTTTGTCAAAATCTTTTCCGGCATCATACCGGCCCAGCTCCTGCAGCATACAGTCATTGATCCTCTTGATCCTTTCGCCCCTGGTCTCGCCGGTCTTCTGTATATTCTGCAGTGCCTTTTCCCTGTAATAGAAATAATAGAGATATTCATTGAGCATGCACCCCATGTGCTGTGCCAGCTTCGGTTCAAAATACCGCATGTCCGTCTGCTCATAGAGCCTGGGATCCTTTAATATCTCCGGGAGCATCTCCCTGTTCTCTTTTTTTACACTGGTAAAATAAGATAAATGGTTCAGACCTATGAGATGCACCTGAAAATCCGAAGCCTCGGCCTTGTAAAGCCCGGCCACCTGCCGCATAAACCCGGAGGGAGCATCGCAGATTCCATACACAAAGGAATATCCCTGATCTCTTAAAGCCTGTGTCACAAGCCCTGCAGGATTGGTAAAGTTAAATACCATCACATTAGGGGCAGCATATCTGCGGATCAGTTCACAATAGTGCAGCAGGGTGGGAATGGAGCGAAGGGCCATGGCAAACCCGCCTACCCCGGTTGTCTCCTGTCCTATCACTCCATGCTTCAGCGCTACCCGCTCATCTATGATACGGCTTTCCTCTTTTCCCGCGCGGATGGTGGTGATGATAAAATCCGCCTCCCACACAGCCTCCTTTTCATCTGTTGTGCACACATAATGTACGGAAGGCGCTGTCCTGGCAAAGACCTCCTTTACCATTGAGCCGAAAACCCTGACCCGCTCTTGATCCGTATCCATAAAAACAACCTCTGTTATGCCAAGGCTTTCCGCCTGTTGTGCCAGACATTTTGCCAGCATCAGACTGCGTGAACCGCATCCGCCAATGACTGTTAACTTCATAAGCCTTCCTCCTTCAGTTTCCCATCATAATTTCCAAAATCTTGCTGTCCGTCTCTCTCATGCCGTCTTTTCCGATTCTGCCCACTGCCTCAATGGTCTCGTCTGCATTTTTACCCACAATACCCTCTCCCTCCATAAAGCGGCACTGGTTTTTCGCCATCTCATAGGCCAGAAGGCCTGTTTCCACAGACATGGCGATTTTTGCGGCACAGGAGGGCTTTGCGCCATCACAGAGCATGCCTGATATGGTAGCCAGTGTATTTGTGATAATATCCTCCATCACAGCAAGCGGCGCCTGATCCAGATATGCGATGCCGCAGACTGCGGCACATCCGGCATTGACTGCCCCGCAGTAAGCAGAGAGCTTCCCGATTCCACGTTTTATATAAATAGAAATAAGATTTGCAAAGATCATTGCACGGTGCAATGCCTCCCGGCTCTTATCCTTTTTTTCCGCATAGATAGATATGGGGACCGCAATGGTGATTCCCTGGTTTCCGCTTCCGCAGTTTGCCACTACAGGCAGAACGCTTCCGCCCATTCTGGCATCACTTCCGGCTGCCGCATAAGCTGCCAGCACTGCAGCGTCTTCCTCTTTGTATAAACGCAGAAGATTTTTCCCCACCTTTGCCCCATAATCGTTTTTCATTCCTTCTTCCGCTATTTTCCGGTTGCAGGCGATCTGCATATCCAGAATATCCTTTAATTCTGCTGTACCGGTCTCACCTGCAAACTCATATATATCTTTTAATTTCAGATCATCCTCATTTGTCTGTGTGCTGCCAACGCACTCCCGGCGCTGATACTGCTTTGTGATATCTCTGCCGTCTTTCTGTACTTTTGTTATATGGATATGGCTTTTCTGGATCTCCACCAAAGCGGTATGTTCCCCTTTTCGCAGGTCAATACGCACATACAGAGGTTCCTCCATCTCTGCCAGATGGATACTGTATGTACTCTCCTCCCGCACCAGCTTTCTCACTGTGTCTGCGTCATTGGCGGTGAGTGTGTTCAGTACCTCCAGTTTGCGTTTTGGATTTCCCCCCACGATTCCACAGAAGGCAGCTTCTGCTACCCCCTTCAGGTTTCCGGTGTTGGGTATGATCACACTTTTTACATTTTTTAATATATTGCCGCTGACCCATATCTCCATATATTCCGGAATGTCACCCAGAATCTCTTTGGCACAGGCCGCCGCATAGGCAATGGTTCCCGGCTCCGTACATCCAAGAGCCAGCATGATTTCCTCTCTCAGCAGTTTATTGCAGGTTCTGTCCCTTCTTTCTCTGCTTTCTGTATCCTGAAGCGCCTGTATGAAGACCGCCTCTATTTTCTCCTTTGTCGGTACCCCTTCCATAACCATTTCGCCATCTATATAAAAGCAGGGTACATAAGTGAATTTCCTGCCTGCAGGCAGTTCTCTGTCCCGCTCTGTATCCAGAAAGCGTATCTCGATCTTTTCATATTTTTCATTGCTCCTTCGCAGTTCCTCCATCAGCCCAAAAGCCTGTCTGCAGTATCTGCATGTAACTCTGTATATCATCTCAATGGTTTTCATCTGTCTCAAACCCCTTTTCTGCAAATTCGGATGCCAGAACACAGAATGCAGCCGTGCCTTCCGCCAATATGGATTCATCAATCTCAAAACAACTGCTGTGAAGAGGATACTGCTTTGCCTCTTCTTTTCGCCAGCAGCCCAGCCGCAGAAACAGGGACGGGCACCGGGCGCCGAAATATGAAAAATCCTCTCCCAGCATAGCCGGTTCTCCCTCTGTGAGGATCTCCGCCTCCTGCAGCTTCTCCTTGAGCACGCGGGCCGCCCAGTGTGCTGCTGTTTTGTCATTGACCGTTGCAGGATAACCGGAACTCATATGGTACGTCCCTTCCATTTCCCAGGCTTCTGCTATGGATTTTGTCAGTCTTTCCAGGCGGTGTATGATTTTCTCCCTCACATCCGGGTCATAGGTCCTGATGGTGCCTTCCAGATATCCGGTCTCTGCTACAACATTATATTTCTCTCCGCATTGTATCCGGCAGATGTTCACCACTGCTGCCTCCTGGGCAGATACCGTATCGGCTGTAATATTACCAATGGCATTTACCAGTGCAGCCATGGCGGGAATGGGATTTCTGCAGAGATGGGGAGATGCCCCGTGGCCTCCCTTTCCTTTTATCTCAATGCCGAACGCATCGGGCTGTGCCATAACAGGTCCCGGCATACAGGTTATGCTGCCTGCTCTCTGCGGCCAGACATGAAACGCAGCTGTAAATTCCGGCTTTGGCTCATCCATGACTCCCTCTTCGATCATACGCCGGGCACCTCCCTGCTGTTCCTCGGAGGGCTGGAATAAAAAGACCACATTGCCGTGCAGACACTCCCTGCACTCCTGCAGAAGCCTGATACACCCAAGAAGTACAGCCATATGGACATCGTGCCCGCAGGCATGCATGACCCCAGGATTCTCAGACTGCCAGGCAAGACCTGTCTGTTCCGTCACCGGCAGAGCATCCATATCCGCGCGGAGGGCAATGGTATGCCCGGGCCTCCCGCTTTTGATGACTGCGTATACTCCTGTATCTGCACAGGGCCTGCACTCTACCTTCCATTTTTTCAGTTGTCCGAGAATCCATTCCTGTGTTTTATATTCCTGTCCCGAGAGTTCCGGATGTCTGTGGAGATGGATGTAATAGCTTTTTATCTCTGCTTCTGCCTCCCGGACCTTTTGGTAAAAATCAATTTTCACTCTGAACACCTCCCCGAAGCGTCTGCCTATTCTCCAGATTTTTTTCTCATAAGATTTGAGAGACTGTCCACTGTAATACTGTGCCCTAAAAACAGGCCCTCCGCATACTCTGTCCTTGCATCTCTCCCGTATTCCCTGGCAAGGCTCATAGCATAAGGCAGCACATCCTGGGAGCTGTGTGCCGTACAGGCACGTTTCTTTATCTCTATGACATCCGTGATATCCACATAGATATCAGGCCTGCGCCGGTTGGTCCTGTTGTCCGCCCCGAAAAAGAGAAGGGCATCATAATGCCAGTCCGTATCGTCATCCGCATATTTTTTCAGTCCCGCTGTAAAGCAGGCTGCCTTTGTTATTTTTGACACGGCTGTGTGGTCGGGATGATAATCCTCCTCTAAAAGTGTGAGAACAAACCGCGGTGAGCATTTCCGCAGATGCGGTATCAGAGCGTCCACTGCTTCCTTAGAAAAATACATGCCGGCATCCGGAAAATCCAGCATGGCAAAATAGTCAAGCTGCAGTATGGCGGCTGCTTTTTCCGCCTCCTCTTCTCTCACGCACTTCTGTGCATAACCTCCTGATTCTCCTCTTGTAAAAATCACAAGACCTGTTTTCAGTCCCTCTTTCTTTGCCTTTGCAAAGATACCCGCTGCGCAGACCTCCAGGTCATCCGGATGTGCGCAGACTGCCAAGATATCTATCATTTCATTGCCTCCTTTACTGTTTTACGCCTGTTGTGGCAATCCCCTCCACAAACTGTTTCTGGAAGAGGAAGAAAATTATGATCATGGGCAGTATGGCGATAATGCCGCCTGCCATGACCTGAGGATAATAAGTTGTATGTTCCCCGATCAACATAGCCAGCCCGGCTGACAAAGTCATCTTATCCATAGAGTTATTCACGATCAGCGGCCACATCAAATCCTTGAATGTGGAGATCGCAGTCAGTATTGCCAGAGATGACAGCGCAGGTTTTAAAAGCGGCAGTAAGATCCTGTAATAAATCTGGAAAAATCCGCAGCCGTCCAGCATAGCCGCCTCATCCAGGCTCCTGGGAAGCCCTTTAAAAAATTCCCTCAGCATAAATGTTCCGAATGCGCTGAATATCTTCGGAAGCCACAGGGCCGTCACGGTATCGGCCAGATGCAGCTTCACCATAATGTCATAATTGGGCACCAGAAATATCTGTCCCGGAACCATTAAGAGCGCCAAAAGCACGATAAAGATCACATCCCTGCCCGGAAAATGCAGCCTGGCAAACGCATAGGCGGCCATGGAGCAGATCAGCAGCTCTATCCCTATGGTAAATAAAAGAACTAAAAACGTATTCACATAAAAATCAAAAAACGGAAATTTATCTACCACTTCCCGGTAACTTCCCACGGTAAAAACTTCCGGAAAAATCGTAGGCGGTATCTGAATGCTCTCCTCGTATGACTTAAAGGAAGTCAAGATCATCCATAGAAACGGACCCACCGTCACAACCGCACACAGGATAAGCAGCAGATACACCGGCCATTTTCTTTTTTTCATCATTCCATTCTCCTTTCCGCGTCCTGCTGCGCATCAATCATCATAAAATACCAGTTTTTTCTGGCATATCATCTGCACCGCAGTAATTGCCAGAATCAGGAGAAACAGCATCAGGCTGATCGCCGCCCCATAGCCCTTATGGAACTTTACAAAGGACTGCTCAAAGAAATAAGTGACCAGAGACCTGGATGCCTCCGTTCCGCTGCTTCCCTGGGGGATCATCAGATAGATAAAATCAAAGATCTGAAAAACATTTATGACTGTTGTGACGCACACAAAGAAAATGGATGGGGACAGCAGCGGCAGTGTGATCTTAAAAAACCTCTGCACTCCATTTGCCCCGTCAATTTCAGCGGCTTCCCTGTAGCATACCGGAATCCCCTGCAGTCCGGCCAGCAGCACGATCACCTGATATGCCACGCTGGCCCAGATAAATACTATGGAAATAGAAAACAACACGATCCGGGAATCCGACAGCCAGGCCACCGGCTCCACGCCGAATTTTCCCAGTATCTCATTGAAAATACCGAATTTATAATTCATCAGCCACTTCCATAAGAGTCCGATCGCAGCCGGCAGCGTTACGGCCGGCAGGAAGATACAGACCCGGAAGGCTCCGATTCCCTTTACCTTGGAATTGAGCAGAACAGCCAATAACACAGCCAGTATCACCACCAGCGGCACGCAGATGACCACATACAGGATGGTATTGATAAACGCCTGATAAAATGCGTCATCCTGGAATAGCTTCACATAATTCTCCATGCCCACAAACTTAGGTATTCCGAAACTGGACTTGTTTGTAAAGCTGTAATAAACGTTCTGAAAAAACGCCCCGATAAAAAACACGATCACCCCTGCCATCAGCGGCGCAATCATCAGGTATCCTGCTATTATCTCCCGGCGCCTCAGGGAACCCTTTTTCTGTCTTTTCATCAAACACCCTCTCCTGTCGTTTTAAAAACGGAAGTGCTGCAGATTCGTTCTGTGCAGCACTTCCATCCCGTTTTATGATTCACTGTCCAATGCGCTCTGTGTTGCTTCCTGCATCTGTTTACATCCCTCTTCCGGAGTCAGTTCCTTTGCAAAAATCTTTGCTGAGATTTCATTTACAGTGGGAAGCCATTCTGCCACGCTGGATGATGTCGGGAAGGGGAATCCTGTCTCAGCCACATCGAATATGACATTTACATCTACATGCTCTGCTTTGTAATACTGCTGTGCGCTGATCAGTGCAGGGACATCAATCTTCGCCTCTGCCTGCATCTTATTGGACTCTTCTCCTGCCAGATATTTCACCAGTTTCCACGCTGCATCTTTATCTTTGCTGCTGGAATTGACTGCATATCCAAGGCCGCCGATGACACTCTGATTTCCGCTTTCCTTTGCGGGCATGGCAATGGTTCCCACCTGCTCTGCAAAGCTTGCTTCGTCAATGACTGCTGTTTTCCAGGAGCCCATGAAAAGGATGGCCCCCTTCTGGGACAGGAACAGATCTGTTCCCTTCGTATCGGAGAGCACTTCACTTCCCGGCATCAGGCCTTCATCCATCAGTGATACCATATCTGTATATGCTTTTACGGTTCCCTCCTGGTCAAAACCTGCTTTCTTCATATCATCACTCAAAACATAACCGCCTGACTGGTTGATAAAATTAAAGAAAGACGGCTGTGGATCCAGTTCCATCAAAATCGGGTATTCATCGGAGCCTGCTTCTTCAATCTTAGCTTTTAACTGTCCTGCCAGATTCTTCATATCCTCCCAGGTCCACCCTGCCTGTGGTTCCTCCACACCGTATTTTTCAAAAATACCTTTGTTGTAGAAGACCTGTACAGTGTCCATTCCCTTCGGCATACAGTATTGCACATCATTGTAATTGTAAGCATCTTTTACAACACTTACATAGTCATCCATATTTACCTTATCCTTCTCAATGTATTCGTCCAGGGGTTCCAGAACACCGGCCTCTGCGTATTTGGGAAGATATGTATTCATCCAGAAAACATCTGCTGCACTGTCGGAGCCCATGGCTGCATCCAGCTTTGTCCAATACTGTGACCACGGCGTCAGCTGCAGTTCCACATCAATATCAGGATTTTCTGTCTCGAATTTCTCTACGATCTCATCAAACACCGGTTTCTGCACTTCATCCCAGAGTGCAAATGAGATTTTTGTCTTCTCTGAGCTGTTATCCTTTTTTGCCTCGTCTTTACCTGCATCTGCCTGGGAGTTTCCGCAGGCTGCCAGAGAACCTGCCATTAAGAGTGTCAGCATCATACACATTCCTTTTTTCATTTTGTACCTCCATACCTTTCATCTTTCCGTATTTTTATTTCCTGTTTACAGTTTCCTTTGATATTGCTTTACTTTTCTGGTTGACAACACAGGTTTCTCCCTGTTCCAGCCGATAGGGCAGTGTGATCTCTATATTTTCTTCCTTTTTCTGATTCTGGAACGTATCCAGTGTCTGTTCTATCATTTTTTTAATAGGCTGGCTGATGGTAGTCAGTTTCGGTGTCACCTGTCTGGATAAGCTGATTCCGTCAAATCCCATCACAGATACGTCCTCCGGAACTTTCAGTCCCACCTCAGACAGCGCACTGATCACACCCAGGGCTGCTTCATCGCTGAAAGCAAAGGCAGCCGTAAAAGTGATCCCTTCTCTGATGGCCTGTGCAGTCATCCGGTAACCGCTGTCATATGTCAGCTCACCATATTTCACCTTATTCTCATCAAACTCCAGACCGAATTCCTCAAAAGCTCTTTTGCATCCTGTAATACGCTGAAATCCGGAACTGATGCTTTTCGGATAATCGGATAAGATCAAAATCTGTTCGTGCTGCAGGTTAAGCAGATATCTGGCTCCCTCATGGGCGGCTGCCAAATCATTGATATGGATCATCTTACATCTCTTGTCAGCACTGATCGCACCGAACATGACCGTCTTGATATTCTTGGCTGCTATGTAATTCAGCATATCCTGGTCTGCATTTTCCTCCAGATAGATAACTCCCGTAATATCCAGCTCTTTAAAAAATTGTTTGTATGCCTCCCCCTGTTCCGTAACAGGGATAAATACCATCCTGTATCCGTATCTCGGCACGGCCTCCAGCAGCTCTCTCAGCACCTCGCTGAAATACGCCAGCTTCAGGTTCGGAATCAGAACAGCTATGACACCGGGGTTTTTCTGCTTATACACAGGTGTATATGCAAGCTCCCGGACAGCCTCCTCAATCCGCTTTGCCGCCTCTGTTGTCACAATGTTCTTCCCGTGAAAATATCTTGAAACAGTGGCCGGTGATACTCCTGCTCTTTTCGCCACATCTCTTATGGTTGCCCCATTTACATCACCTCTCTTTTGTGCACTTTACAATGTTTTCCAGTATTTTCTACCCTTCCCTTGTGCTTTTCAACCAACTTTATGAGACTTATTATAGAAACAGCCATGTAAAATGTCAATATTGTTTCATTTATTTCACTTTTGTTTCATGAGTTTCATATGATTTCTTTCAATTTACTAATAAAATCCCTCTTTTTTCTGTCCCGCCTCCCTGATTTCCCGGCACAGAAAAAGCCTCACCGGCATTTCGCTGCCAGTGAGGCTCTCCTCTTCTATCTAATTATTTATTCATGAATCTTAATAACTGCTTTCACAATATCCGCCTTGTTGTTCATAGAGAACTCCATAGCCTTGTCCGCTTCATCCAGCGGGAATTCATCTGTCACAATACCTTTCAGATTGATCTTGCCGTCCGCAACTGCCTGGATCGCCATAGGATAGATATGACGATAGCGGAATACGGTCTTAAAGGTCAGCTCCTTATCAAGGGCAATGCTCATAGGCAGGGTCACTTCCCCTGTCCTGCTGTATCCCACGAACACAATGGTAGAGCCTTTTCTTGCCATAAGGATCGCCTGTCTGGAGGTCACTTCCGCGCCTGCAGTCTCGATCACCACATCGGTTCCTCTGCCGCCGGTCAGCTCTTTGACCTTAGCCACAACATCCTCTTTTGCACCGTTAATGACGCCTGTGGCACCCAGCTCCATGGCTTTTTCCAGACGTTTATCCATCACGTCCACAACATAAACTTCGCTGACACCTCTGGCCTTTAAAGCCATCATGGAGACCAGACCGATACAGCCTGCGCCCATGACAACAGCCTTCTGTCCCAGATGAGCATCTCCCTGGATCGCAGCATGGAATCCGACTGCCAGAGGCTCGATCAGAGCGCCCTCCAGAGTGCTGACATTGTCCGGCAGCTTGAAGCAGAGATTTGCCTCATGGGCAACGTATTCCTGGAACACACCGTCAACCGGCGGAGTTGCAAAGAATACCACGTCTGGGCAGAGATTATACTTGCCTTCCTTGCAGAATTCACACTGTCCGCAGGTTTTTCCCGGCTCCAGTGCCACACGGTCACCAACCTGCAGATGCTTAACATCCTTACCGACTTCCACTACAACTCCGCCCGGCTCATGGCCCAGTACGAAAGGCGGTTTTACCACGTAATCCCCGATTGCCCCTGTCTCATAATAGTGCAGGTCAGAACCGCAGATTCCCACATAATCCAGCTTTACCAAAACCTCGTCGTCCTTTGGCTGGGGGATGGGTCTTTCTTCAAAATCCATCTTCTGGATATCCGTCATTATTGCTACTTTCATCATGCCTTCCATCTCTTGTTTTCCTCCTCTTATGAATGTACATTATGTGACTTCATTATAAGTCAGAAACGTATATATCACAAGTGAAATTCATGTCTTTTTCCTTCAAATTTCTTTGAATTTTTTTATTCCGATTTCTTCCATAATAAAAAAAGAGGCAGGGATAAAACCGGAAATTCCGGTCTTATCTCTGCCCCAAAGCGGAGGCGAAATCAATTAGTGATGGAACAGACGAATGCCTGTAAATGCCATCGCCATATTGTACTTATTGCAGCACTCAATGACTGCGTCATCGCGTACGGAGCCGCCCGGCTCTGCGATGTATTTTACGCCGCTCTTGTAAGCGCGCTCGATATTGTCTGAGAACGGGAAGAAAGCATCAGAACCTAATGTAACATCTGTCAGCTTGTCCAGCCATGCGCGTTTTTCCTCACGTGTGAACACTTCCGGTTTCTCTTTGAAGATTTTTTCCCATGCTCCGTCAGCCAGAACATCCATATATTCCTCACCGATGTAAACATCAATGGCATTGTCTCTGTCAGCACGGCGGATACCGTCGATAAACGGCAGATCCAGTACCTTCGGGCACTGTCTCAGCCACCAGTTATCAGCCTTCTGGCCTGCCAGACGGGTACAGTGTACACGTGACTGCTGGCCTGCGCCGATACCGATCGCCTGTCCGTCTTTTACGAAACAGACGGAATTTGACTGTGTATATTTCAGTGTGATCAGAGAGATCTTCAGGTCCATCAGCGCATTTGCAGGAATCTCTTTATTCTCTGTCACAATATTGGAAAGCAGCTCATCATCAATGGAAAGCTCCTGTCTTCCCTGTTCAAATGTGATGCCGAATACCTCTTTATGCTCCAGCGGAGCCGGCTGGTAATCCGGGTCGATCTTGATCACATTGTAGTTGCCGTTCTTTTTCTGTTTCAGGATTTCCAGTGCCTCATCGGTATATCCGGGAGCGATAACACCGTCGGAAACCTCTCTCTTGATCAGCATTGCTGTGTCTTTATCACACACATCAGACAGGGAGATAAAATCTCCGAAGGAGGACATTCTGTCAGCGCCCCTTGCTCTCGCATAGGCACATGCCAGCGGTGATAACTCGCCCATATCGTCTACCCAGTAGATTTTTTTCAGCACATCTGTCATAGGAAGTCCCACTGCCGCGCCTGCCGGAGACACATGTTTAAAGGAAGTCGCTGCCGGAAGCCCTGTGGCTTTTTTCAGCTCTTTCACCAACTGCCAGCCATTAAAAGCATCCAGGAAATTAATATATCCCGGCTTGCCGCTTAAAACTTCGATAGGAAGCTCGCTGCCGTCAGCCACATAGATTCTGGAAGGTTTCTGGTTCGGATTACATCCGTACTTTAACGCTAATTCTTTCATATTCCGATTCTCCTTTATGCTTTTCTATTATTTATTTTTATTCACGATCCTGGTTTCATACTCACCGGTTGCGATATCTATATAACGTACAAACAGAGATACTTTATTGTCCTCATTCAGGCTCTCCCACACATCTTTTGTGAATGCATCGATATCATTGGGAACTCCCACCAGCTTCGGTTCTCCCTCAAAACTCGGCAGCGGATTGCCGTCATGCATATAAGTATGAATGAAATGTCCCTCTCCGTTAACCGGGTTTTCATAGGTAAATGTATAACGGCAGCAGCTCTCAGGATTGCCGTTATTGCTCTTTAAAATAGACATGGCATAGTGGTATGTGCCGTTCTCCACCTGCATGATACCGGAGATTCTCGGTGTATAATTAGGGCCGTCCGGCTCAAATTCACGAGTTCTCAGGGACTGCTCAAAGGAGATTCCCTTTTCCATACCTTCATAGACAGTGTCTGTCTGGTCACCGTTGGTGACAATCGTCTTATTTCCGATCACACGTACCGGTGCATATATAATCAGGCTGGGATCAGTCAGCTTAGACGGGTCAAATGCCTGGGTGCGGATACCCTCTCCCTCTTCAACGAACACACGGTTTCTGCTGTTCTCACTTCTGCCCATGATAAAATATGCAGTAACTGCCTTTGTTCCATCCTCAGACTTACCAATAACAATTCCCCTGCCCGGGTACGCATTTTCTCTCAATTCATTTTCAAGTGATAACATTTTCATGAATTCCTTCTCCTTCTCATTTTGACCATAATAAACTGCTGCCGACCAACCGACAACTTTTCATAACAACAAAAAAAGCCCACACTCTGAACATACTTGCCCAGACGGTCGGCTTCCAACACTTATACTCCCTGTGGTTCATTCCACTTCCGTCAGTCATATAAGCAATTTAAACATTATCACGGAATTCTCCCCTTGTCAACGCTTTTTTGACAATTTTTGCAGCCAGAGCAGAATCCATAGCGGATTTTGAGCAAAAGATCAAAAATGACAGCTTTACCGCAAAAGCAAATCCCCACTAATATACGCTGCGCCCCTCCGCGCCGGTACCAACAGGCCAGCCATATCTGACTGGCCCTCTGCATAGTCTGCTGTCCGTTTCTTTTTATCCCTCACACACCTGAAAAATATAGAATTTCAAATAATAAGACTCCTCCGCGGCCCAAAGAATCGGATGATCTGCTGCCTGTGTCCGGTACTCCACCTGCCGCAGTCTTTTGTGCACATTTCTTGCCGCCTGCCCGATGGTCTGTGTAAACATCTCATAGGACATAAAATGCGAACAGGAACAGGTAGCCAAAAATCCCCCGTCCTTCACAAGCTTCATAGCCCGCAGATTGATTTCCCGATACCCCTTCACAGCGTTCTTTACAGAATTCCGCGATTTGGTAAACGCCGGCGGGTCCAGTATTACCACATCGAACTTCTTCCCCTGCTCCTCCAGCCTGGGAAGCAGCTCAAACACATCCTCACACACAAATTTTACAGTCTCTGACAACCCGTTCAGCGCAGCATTTTCCCTTGCCTGCTCAACAGCCAGTTCTGAGGCATCCACGCCCAGCACGCTCTTTGCCCCTGCAATCCCTGCATTCAGTGCAAATGACCCTGTATGCGTGAAACAATCCAGCACCTCTGCATCCCTGCATAATCTCTGGATCGCCAGTCTGTTGTACTTCTGGTCCAGGAAAAATCCGGTCTTCTGTCCGTCTTCCACATCCACCAGATACTTCACGCCGTTCTCGCAAATCTCCACCTTTGTATCAAAGGGTTCCCCGATAAATCCTTTTACCAGTTCCATCCCTTCCTGTCTTCGCACCTTGGCGTCACTCCGCTCGTAAACACCGCGGATCACCACACCGTCCCGGGCCATCTCCTCCTTCAGAAGTTCCAGTATCTTCCCCTTCAGCCTGTCAATCCCAAGTGCCAGTGACTGTACCACCAGCACATCAGAGAATTTATCCACAACAAGTCCCGGCAGAAAATCCGCCTCACCGAAGATCACACGGCAGCTGCTTGTATCCACTGTTTTTTTCCTGTATTCCCAGGCATCCCTCACCCGTTTCCTCAGAAATTCCTCATCTATTTCCTGCTCTGACTTCCTTGTCATCATACGGATTCTGATTTTGGAGTTGGTATTGATAAATCCTCTGCCCAGGGGATAGCCGTCAAAATCGTGAACGATCACCATATCCCCATTCTCAAAACTTCCCAGGATACTGGCGATCTCATTGTCATATACCCACGGACCTCCCGCTTTCAGGGAACGTCCCTCCCCCTTCTTCAGTGTCGCAATTGCAAGACTCATGTGTGTCTTCCTCCATTTTCTCTATTTTTTCTGTCCCAGCACAATATAAGCGATTCCGCAGAACAGGCCGCCTACCGGGAATAGGACCCAGCTCACCTGCCAGGCATTCTGCAAAAAACTCCAGAGCAGGAAAACTGCCGTTGTCACGATCATGATGCAGGCTGACCATTTGGCAGCCAGCGGCATATGGCTTTCCTCATCCAGCATACGCAGCTGCTCCGGTGTCAGACGCTCACGGTACAGCGGATCATGCTCTTTATTGTACTCCTCTATATTATATTTGCTTTTTGCAAGGCCTGTATGGACCAGAAGCATAACACCCACACTGACCATGAGAAGCATCACAAAGCTGTAAAATGCGGATGCCTCCACCCCAAAAGGCGCAGGCAGAAACTTCTGCAGTTCATCTGCCACAATACTCATCAGAATGATCCCGATACCTGCTGCGATCCTCACTGAAAAGACGCGGTTAAACCGGTCTGTCTCCTCCTCCGTATAGAAGGGCTGGATGTAAGGATGCTTTTTTGTAAAATCGCTGTGCCGGATTCCTGCAACCACCACCGTCAGTACAGCTACGATCACAAAGGGCAGCATCACAATATCCTGCAGATTTTTCATAAAACCTTCCATCCCCTCAAAAAGAGTGGTGAAGGCACCTCCTATTATCAGTAATCCCACACATAAAGTAACTGCTTTTCCAAAGCTGTTCATGTGCTCTTCATATTTTGAGGAATCTTCTACACGCTCCGCTTGTGCGTCTCCCCGCATAAGGGTATCCATACTGCAGGAAAACAGATCACAGAGCTGCAGGATTTTTTCCATCTCAGGATAAGAAGTGCCTGCTTCCCATTTGGAAATTGTCTGTCTGGACACCTCCATCTTCTCTGCAAGCTGTTCCTGTGTGATCTCCTCCCTCTTCCTGTAATACTGCAGATTCTCTCCAAAACTCATAATGATTTCCTCCATTTCTTAATCTTGATTTTGGAATCATTATAGAATTGCGTTCATGTAAACACTACCAATTTCCTGTTGCTTTTGAGGAAATCCATGTAAACTTACGGTTGCACCCCGCTGTTTAAGCGGGTTTTCACACTTTTCCACCGGGGGCAGAACGCATCCATATATCCATAAAAAATCCGGTTGTGTCCCCGTTCTAAAAGGTGGACCAGCTCATGGGTGACCACATATTCCAGACATTCCCTGGGATATTCCCCCAGCCAGACATTGAGCCAGATCCTCCTTTTCTCCACATTGCAGGTACCCCACCTGGTTTTCATATCCCGCAGGCGCCACTCCTCGGCGTGGACACCCACTCTCTCTTCACACTCCTGTATGACCTGAGGCAGTATTTCCTCCAGACGTGTTCTGCACTCCCGCTTCTTTTCCTCCCGCTCCGGGCCTTCATATAATTCCCAGGGCTGCGGACTCTTTCTTTTTCCCTGCCGTTTTGCTTCGATCCAGTCACTTCTCTCCCGGATGAAACGTCTGATATCATGTTCCGGCATCCGAAGCGGTGCGGATACACGAACGCTCCCGTCCGCGCCCACGCGCAGATACATATTGCGGATGGCTTTTTTTGTGACCTGGATGTCCAGTCCGTTCTCCGTAAGATGATAAATCTTTACACTTTTCCCGGAGGTCTTTACCATGCCAGGACCTCCGGTCCGTTCTCTGTCACAAGCACCATGATCTCCCACTGGGCGGAGGGCAGTCCGTCCTCTGTATAAACAGTCCAGCCGTCTTCGTCATCAATAAAGATATCACTGGCGCCCATATTGACCATAGGTTCTATGGTGAACATAAGTCCCGGCGCCATCACCATGCCTGTATCGGCCCTGCCGATATACCCAACCCATGGGTCCTCATGGAAATCCAGGCCAATACCGTGCCCTCCGATTTCCTTCACTACGCTGTAACCGTTTTTCTCTGCATGCTCATGGACTGCCTGGCTCATATCCCCCAGAAAACCCCAGGGCCTTACCTGCTCCAGTCCCTTTTCCACACACTCTTTTGTGACACGCACAAGGCGCTCCTTCTCCTCCCCCACGTCACCGATACAGAACATTCTGGAGGAGTCAGAGTAATAGCCGTTCAAAATCGTGGACACATCCACATTGATGATATCCCCCTCCTTAAGAATGATCTCTTCTGAGGGAATGCCATGACACACCTGATTGTCAATGGAGGTGCAGACGCTCTTTGGAAATCCTTCATAGCCGAGAGGGGCCGGCACTGCCCCTGCCTTTGCGGTGATGTCATATACCCAGCGGTCAATTTCGGCTGTAGATATTCCCTCTTTGATATGCTCTGCAACATAATCCAGAATGGCAACATTGATCTCAGCGCTCTTCCTGATCCCGGCAATCTGCTCCGGTGTTTTAATGATCTCCCGCTTCGGGACGATTCGCCCCTGGGACTGCAGATGAATCAGCTTATCATCAAAAGGCCCGTGGCATTTTTTATATTTTTTCCCGCTGCCGCACCAGCAGACATCATTTCTCCCTAAACGATTCAATTTATTTCCTTCCTTTCCCTTAAAATCTCCCTTAATTTTTCTGTCACAGCCTCCGCAAAAACTCTGTGTCCCTCAGGGTCCAGATGGACAGAATCCTCCGCACCGGGCATAGTCACAGACGCCGCATCCAAAAAGGCGCAGCCCTGCCGCTTCGCTGTCTCCCTGTAATATCCGGCCAGCTCTTCGGAGATCTTCACTGCCCGCTCTCCGCCGAACATGGGGGAGAATTTGTGGTCCACGATCTCCTCCCGGATCTTAAGAGGGGATACCAGCAGGATCTCCGGCACCGGCTCCCGGTTCTCCCGGAAATACATCTTTATGGTCTTCACCAAAGTCTCCGCTCCTGCTGCCACATCGGACGCAGACAGGGAAAACCGCTGTTTTATATCATTTGTCCCCAGCATCAGCACCACCACATCCAGAGGACTGTGGCTTTCCAGACAGGGAATCAGATATTTCAGCCCGCTTTTCATCCCTTCAATGGGATCATCCCAGACGGTCGTCCTTCCATTCTGTCCTTCCTCGATGATTCGAACCTGTTCCTCCTTCAGGGCCTCCTGCACCAGACTGGTCCAGCGCACGCCCCAGGGAAAACGGCCCCCGGTCACGCCGTCATATCCGTGGGTATTGGAATCTCCATAGCATAATACATTTTTCATCTCTTATTTCTCCATTGCCTCGTATTCTTCTCTTGTAATGCAAAACAGATCATGGGGCATGTCGAGCCCATAGTAATGCTTCACAAAGGAACCTGTTATCTTCATGCCGTTTCTTCTGGCCACATTCCGGGACGACGTATTGTTATCCCGGATAATAGAATAGACTTTATCAGCCTTTAATGTCTCAAACGCGTAATCCCTGCAGGCCCTGGCAGCTTCCGCAGCGTAGCCGTGGTGCCAGAATTCTTTACAGAACAGATATCCAACCTCCAGCACCTGTTCTTCCCCGCATTCCTGCATGGTAAGGCCGCACTGGCCGATCAATTCTCCTGTCTCTTTCGATATAACTGCCCACAGGCCAAAACCATACTGCCTGTAACGGGCAAGCTGCCTTTCCAGCCACTCCTCTGCCTCCTCATCGGAAAAAGCATGGGCATAGGCATACATCACTTCCGGGTCCTGCAGCATTTTGTTCAGAGCTGCCTGGTCTTCCCTGCACAATTCCCTGAGCACAAGACGCTCCGTCGTAAGCACAGCATTTTTCATGATCATAACTCCTTCTGATATGCGATCCTCGGTGTTCCATCTTCCATGTATACAGTTCCGCAGCGTTTGAAACCATTCTTTTCAAATACCTGCTGCATAGGTTTATTATCCCTGTGGGTATCTCCCCGCATGTTGCCGCACCGGGCCAGACACCACTGTACACAAAAAGAAGCCACGCCCTTCTTTCTCCCTGCAGAGGCTATCCGGTGCAGGAATCCATAGGGCTTTTCATTCAGCCAGCAGCCATTCTCTATCCTCCGGTAATTGGGTTCTTCTCCTGTCTCGAACATAAAAACACCCTCTGTTCCGTCCGATGACTCACAGAGATATAAGGCGCTGCGGTTTAAATCCTTTTCTATGTCTTCCCGCGCCGGGTAGCCGTTTACCCACTGTCCGGGATTGCCGTTCTCTGCCTTGTACTTTCTGGCATGCTCATACAGGGACATGACTTCATCTATATCTTTTTCTTCTGCTCTGCGAATATGAAACTCTGCATCCATCTCTGTCTCATCCTCTCCTGTGATTCACTCCGGGGCTGCCATGACCGGATAATGGCCGTTCCACAGAATACGCATACACCTGCGCATGGCCCCCAAAGCACGATATGCACAGTATACCACGGTTTTTTCTGTTTTTCCACCGGGCCTGCAGGATTTATCTGAGGTTCCCGTTGTATGAATCCTTTATAATTTTCAGATAATAATATAATTTTCATTCTCTTTACAGTTACATGAATTTTTATTGATAAATTTTCATTTTACTTCTTGACAAATGAAAACATGACTGTTATAATAAAGCCATAAACAAAGAGAGAACAAAATAAAAAACAGAAAGGACTGATACCACCGAAAACGTAAATTACCATTCATAATTTTAAAGAAAGGAAGGTACGGACCACCAAGAACATAACGATTTAACCCATAATAAAAAAAGGAAGGTAAAGTCCCATGGACACATCAGATTAAAAGAGTCATTCGGAATGTAAACTTCGAATGACTCTTTCCTATTGTCTGAAAAACATTCTGCTGCATCCTTCCATACCGGAAGAATGTTGTCTGCTGTCTGCAGTACATGAAAGAAACCCTTCAGGATTTCTCCCAAAGGGTCTGGTTCATAATACTGCATACTGTTTTAATGTGCAAACGGTGAAAGCTCCAGCCGGATAAAATATCCCTGGTCATGGGAACATACCGGACATTTCTTAGGCGCTTCCTTGCCCCAGTGGATATAACCGCATTTTAAGCAGATCCATCCGGTCTCCACATCTGATACAAAGAGATTCTTGTCCTCCAGAAACTGTGCGAATTTTCCGAAACGGTCTCCATGGAATTTTTCAATATCAGCGATCATATGAAAAGAATTCGCGATCTGTGTAAACCCTTCCTCTTTCGCCTTATCCCCGAAGTTCTTATACACATCATCATGCTCTTCATATTCATTGTGCTGTGCCATACGGAGAAGTTTATCCATATCCGGAGAGATATCTACCGGGTAACCGCCGTCGATCTGAATGGTCTCCCCTGCCATCTCCTTTAAATGCTGGTAAAAAATGTAGGCATGCTGGCGCTCCTGGTCAGCCGTATAGTTGAACACAGCTTCCACAACATGCAGATGTTCTTTTTTCGCCTGGGCTGCTGCAAAGGTGTAGCGGTTTCTGGCCTGACTTTCGCCTGCAAAGGCGCGCATCAGGTTCTCTTTTGTTACGCTTTCTCTAAAATCTACAGACATACAATTGCCTCCTGGAATTTATTTTCCATGTTATTTTTTCCAGAAGATACAATTTTATACCTGAATGTTACAGCCGTATCAGATGGTATTGTACAGGGCAACCAGGATTTCCAGGATCTGTTCCCTGGTAAAACGGCTGCTGTCCAGACACAGGTCGTATCCCTTCATGCTGCCCCATTTCTCGTCTGTATAGTTGTTGTAATAGTATTTTCTCTGTTTATCCACTTTTTTTATGAGCTGCTCTGCCCCTTTTTCATCCCATACGGTCCGCGCCCGGATAGTTTTGATCCTTTCCTCCATAGGCGCGTAGATAAAGACACTTCTGCAGTCCGTTTTATCCCTGAGAATGTAATTTGCGCACCGTCCTACGATCACACAGTCTTCCCTCTTTGCAGCCTCCTCAATGATCTCCGACTGCGCATTGAACAGCACATCATTGAGAGGTTCATAGTGAAACTGACGCTCCATGGCCATATTCTCATCAAAAGAGTATCTCCAGGGACTCTCCCGCTTCTCATCCACTTCCTCTAACTTCTCCTCCGGAAGGTTCTTTTTCTTGGCCGCAAGTGTGATCAAATCCTTGTCATAATACTTGATACCCAAATGTTCCGCCAGATCCTGGGCGATCTTCCTTCCGTTACTGCCAAATTCCCTGCCAAGTGCTATCACTTTACCCATAACATACCATCCTTCCCTATTCACATGGCGCCGGAGGGCTCTGTCCCTTGCAGAATCCTTCGGCTGCGTTTTCCGGTATCCGCAGGTTTCAGTCTTCCGGCTTTTCACCGACAAAAGACTGAACTCTTATCTTAATTATACTAAATTTTCGCAACTTTTACAACTTTTTTCAATGGGAATCTTCCTCCTGCGCAAGCGCGATTCCCGTCTGTGCCGGGCCATCCACACAATGCCCCATATGGTCGAACCTGGAGCCGTGGCAGGGACACTCAAAACATTTTTCATCGGGATTCCATTCTAACTGGCATCCCAGATGGGGACATTTTGCGGACACCAGATAGATTTCCCCCTCCTCATCCCTGTATGCCCCCACTTTTTCCCCGTCATACTCAACAATGCCGCCGTGTCCCACAGGAAGTTCCTCCAGGTCACTTCTTCCCGGTGTGAAAATACGCCGGCTTAAATCCTTCACCGCGTGGACACTGTCCTTACAGAAATTCCCGGCAGAAGCCCTTGGGGTAAACCGCTGGGGAGAAAAGATGCCGAACACTTTCCCGTCATCTTCCTCCCCCAGGATACTCTCCGTTATCATACCGGCCGCTGCCATGGAAGAGCTCATTCCCCACTTTCCGAATCCCGTGGCAGCATACCAGTCCGGAGTCTCCGCAGAAAACCTGCCGATATAAGGAATCTGGTCCATGGGCATGCAGTCCTGGGCAGACCACTGGTACCGCACTCTGCTGCCCGGATAGAATTCTGCTGCTTTTCTTCTCAGAAGTTCGTATTTGCCCCCGGTACGATTTTCTCCGGTGCGGTGGCCTCCGCCGCCGAAGAGCAGATACTCCCCGGCACTTCTGAAAGACCATGCCTGTTCCCTGTCTACGCCCAGATACATTCCCTCCAGCTCCGGCACCTGTTCAAGCCCCACTACATAGCTGCGCTCCTGGTGCATCCGCATAAAATAATATCCGGGCATATTGAGAAAGGGGTAATGGCAGGCAAAAACTATTTTTTTCGCCCTGACACTCCCGTTCTCCGTGACCAGCCTGTCCCCCTCTGCCTGCAGCACTCTTGAGTGTTCATAGACTGCCAGGTCACGGGCCGCTGCTTCCAGAAAAAGAAGGGGATGGAACCTGGCCTGGTTTTCAAACCGCACTGCGCCTGCCACCTGAAAAGGAAGTTCTGTCTCCTTGGTAAAGGAGGCTTCGATGGAAAGCCCGGCAGCACACTCAGCCTCCTCCTTAAGAAGTTCAGGTGCTTCCAGTGTGTATAAATATGCAGGACATCGGACAAAACCGCACGCAATCTGTCTGTCCTGTACAATTTTCTCATACCGGTCTATTGCCTTTTGGTTTTCCAGGCTGTACTTTTCTGCTGCTTCCCGCCCGTGTTTTGATAAAAGTTTCTGATATATCACTCCATGCTGGGAAGTGATCTTGGCTGTTGTCTTCCCCGTCTGTCCTCCGCCGATCCTGTCCGCTTCCAGCACAGCCACGTGAACTCCCTGTTCTTTGAGTAAGTATGCAGTCAGTATCCCGGCCATTCCGCCTCCCACTACAGCCACATCCACGGTGATATCCTGCATAAGCATCGGAAAATCCTGTATTTCTGTTTCATCCATCCATAAACTTTTCATGGCAACCTCCATTTTGTATATCCTTCTTCCTAGAATGCGCCTGATGCTTTCAGGATATACAAAAAACAGGGGCCGCTTTTTATGCAGTCCCTGTCTGTGTCACACTTCCTCGATCACCATCTCATCGCCTACCCGGATCTTCCCTCCGTGGATCACCCTGGTAAACACGCCCTCTCTCGGCATGATGCAGTCACCCATCTTCTTAAATATCTCACAGCCGTGGTGGCATTCCTTTCCGATCTGTGTCAGCTCCAGCACCACGTCGTTGCAGCGGAATCTTGTCCCAATGGGCAGGTTCTTAAAATCAAATCCGCTGACCACCAGATTCTCACCGAATGCGCCGTCCGCCACCTCAGCGCCCCGGTTTCTGAAATCCTCTATCTTTTCATAACTCAGAAGACTTACCTGACGGTGCCATTTTCCCGCATGCGCGTCTTTTTCAATGCCAAAATCTTCTATAAAGCTGGCCTCCTGAATGTTCTTTTTCTGTGTTCCTTTCTTTTCGCTGATACACACAGCAAGTACCTTTCCCATCTCATTCATCCTCCAATTTCTGACATCTTTTTGTTTTCCAGCCCTTCCTCCTGCGCCTCGCCAAAGCGGTGGCTTCTGGGCTTCTCAAATATGATTTTTTCAGCCACGGCTCCGATCTGCTCATCTGAACTTCCGTCTCGGAGCAGGCTGCGCATATCTGCCCCGTGTGAAAACTGCAGGCACGGTTTTAAAAATCCCTCGGACGTGAGCCTTACCCGGTTGCAGTCTCCGCAGAACTTGTGGGAAATGGCGCTGATAAATCCGATCTTCCCCTTAAAACCATCCGGCAGTATATATGTACTGGGACCGTTTCCGAATCTGCCGCTCAGGGAATCCGCTTTGCCGTAAGCTTTCTCCAGCAGATGCCGTACATGGTCCTCGGTCTCTTCGCCGCAGTATTTTCTTCCGTACCCTATGGGCATCATCTCAATAAACCGCACGTCTATGGGTCTGTCCTTCGCAAGCCCCGCAATGGGGATCCACTGGTCCTCGTTGACTCCGTGCAGAAGCACACAGTTTACCTTCACACGCACATCAGGGAACTGAAGGGCCTTATCCATTCCCTCCAATACCCGGTCAAGTCCTTTTCTCCTGGTGATCTTCTCAAACATCTCTTCTGTCAGCGCGTCAAGGCTGATATTCACTGCGTCGATTCCCGCATCCGCCAAATCCTGCATCTGTTCCCCCAGCAGGATTCCGTTGGTGGTAAGCGTCACGTTGTCGATTCCCGGTATGCTCTTTATCATTCTCACCAGCTCTGCCGCATTCTTTCTCACAAGAGGCTCCCCGCCGGTGATCTTTACCTTGCTGATGCCTTTGAGGGCTAAAATACGGCACAGTCTGGTAATTTCATCATAAGTTAGAATATCGCTGTGTTCCACCTGTTCGATACCGCCTTCCGGCATGCAGTACATGCAGCGCAGGTTACAGCGGTCCGTGATGGATATGCGGATATATTCTATATTCCGTCTGTATTGATCCAACATAATTTTATCTTCCTGTTTTTCTTAATATATCTACAGTATACCTCAAATTTACCGAAATTGCACCTATAACTTTGCCCAATTACGACATTTTACACAAAATACCAGCAGTGCATCTGCCGTCAGTAGTCCTCACAGTTCAATCTGAAATACCCCTGGGGATAACCGCACACCGTACACCTTATTGGGGCACAGTCCCCGTAGGCCAGATGGCCGCAGTTCATGCAGATCCATACTCTGTCCATATCCTTGCAGAATACATGATTGGTCAGGATATCCTGGGTCAGCTGCTCAAAACGATAGTCATGATGCCTTTCAATCTGCGCCACCTCTCTAAAAAGCCTGGCAATTCCCTTAAAGCCCTCCTGCTCCGCTTTTTCGGCAAAAGACGCATACATGTCTGACCATTCTCTTTTCTCATCCTCATGGGCCTTCTCCAGGTTTCTGCTGGTTTCCGGTATCTGCCCTCCGTTCAGTACATTCTGCCACAGCTCCGCATGCCGCTCCTCATTGCCTGATGTCTCCTCAAAAATGTCCGCTATGTTCATATAGCCCTCTTCCCTGGCCTGTTTTGCATAAATGCGGTATTTTCCGCTGGCCTGCAGTTCTCCTTGGTAAGCTTTTATCAGATTCCTAAAGGTTTCGCTCTCTCTTAATTCCATCTTCTCTCCGCTGTTTCCTGTTTTACAATATTCTATGTACGGCGGGTAGATTTCTTTCCTCTCACCAGGTCATAACTTTCCTCTATCATTCTGTATATCTCTTTCTCAGGTATGGAGCCGTCCAAGATCACGGAATTCCAGTGCTCTTTATTCAGATGATAGGCCGGAAGCACTGAGGTGTAGGTGCTCCGCCAGAAATCCCTCCACTGGGGGTCTGTCTTTAAATTCACCCAGATATTGCCCTCCCGCTCAAAAATCCATGCAAATACTTTTCTGCTGCTTTTCATTCGGATGACGGTCCAGTTCGGGTCATGAAACGGATAGTCCTCAAACACATCCGGCATTTTCAGACAATACGAAACTGCTTCCTCTCTAGTTCTCATATATGCCTCCTTTCTTTCAACACAGTTTCAGTATACAGGATTCCATATATCCCGTCAAATTGTTCATTTTTGACCCATTGACAGAATTCAATTTGTGTGTTATGCTATAAAACAATTAAAAAAGCATTTTGTTAAATGCGGTGACGGGGAGGAGTACATACCCAGCCGGCTTTCAGAGAGAAGATGTCTGGTGCGAATCTTCAGCAAGGAAGTATGGAAGTAGCCCCTGAGCAGTGAGCCCAACAGAGATGTGATATCTCTCAGTAGACCTCAACGTCTCTTTCCCACGTTACAGGGAAAACAGTATCGATATTTCTCTTAGTATCCGTACTGGCAGAGCGCAGGATTTTTCCTGAAATCAGGTGGTACCACGGATGACTTATCCGCCCTGAACTGAATTCTCAGTTCAGGGCGTTTTTCATTCTGTAAAAACCATCTAACAATGAGTTAAAGGAGGATTTTGTCCATGACAGGAAATGAATTATTTGTAAAAGCACTGCAGAAAGAAGGCATTGATTATCTCTTCGCATACCCGGGCGGTTACGCCATCGACATTTTTGATGAGCTGTATAAACAGGATTCCATCCAGGTGATACTCCCCCGCCACGAGCAGGGTCTGATCCACGCCGCAGACGGCTATGCCAGAGCTACCGGACGCACAGGCGTCTGCCTGGTCACAAGCGGCCCTGGTGCCACCAATCTGGTCACCGGAATCGCCACTGCCAACTATGACAGTGTTCCCCTGGTATGCTTCACCGGCCAGGTTCCCACAAATCTCATCGGAAATGACGCCTTCCAGGAGGTAGACATTGTGGGGATCACACGCGGTATCTGCAAATACGCCGTGACCGTACGCGACCGGAACGACCTTGGCCGTATCATCAAGGAAGCCTTCTATATTGCCAATACCGGCAAAAAAGGTCCTGTCCTCATTGATCTTCCAAAAGATATCATGCTGCAGGAGGGTGACGAACACTATCCCAAGGAGGTTCACATCCGCGGCTACAAACCAAGCAGCGGCGTACACATGGGACAGTTAAAGAAAGCAGTCAACCTCTTAAAAGAAGCCAAAAAGCCCCTGTTTCTCATGGGCGGCGGTGTAAACATCGGCAGGGCCAACGAGACTGCCCTGGCCCTTGTGGAGACCACAAGAGTCCCTGTTATCACTACTATTATGGGTAAGGGCTCCATTCCCACCAGCCATGAACTCTATGTGGGCAATGTGGGAATGCACGGCTGCTATGCGGCCAACCACGCCATCAGCGAATGTGACCTGCTCTTCTCCATAGGAACCCGGTTTAATGACCGAATCACAGGCAAGATCGAGGAGTTTGCCAAGAATGCCAAGATCGTGCATGTAGACATTGACACAGCCTCCATCTCCAGGAATATCCAGGTGGATATCCCCATCGTGGCAGACGCAAAGGACGCTATGGAGGCACTGTTAAAGCACGTAAAATGCTGTGAACATAAAGAATGGCTGGAGCAGATCGACGGCTGGAAGCAGGAACATCCTCTTGATATGGACCAGAACAAAGGCATCACCCCACAGAAGATCGTGCAGTGCATCAACGAACAGTTCGAGGAAGGCATCTTTGTCACGGACGTAGGTCAGCATCAGATGTGGGTCACACAGTATCTGGAAATGAACGAGAAAAAACAGCTTCTCACCTCCGGCGGCCTTGGCACCATGGGATACGGGTTCCCTGCTTCCCTGGGCGCAAAATTCGCCTATCCGGGCAAGCCTGTAGTCTGTGTCTCCGGTGACGGCGGCATGCAGATGAACATTCAGGAGATGGCTACTGCCGTATCCTACGGCCTTCCGGTCATTATCTGTATCTTCAACAACAGCTATCTGGGCATGGTGCGTCAGTGGCAGCAGCTCTTCTATGACAAGCGCTACTCCTCCACCTGTACACGCCGCAGAAAGACCTGCAGCGCCAACTGCAAGGGCCCGTCAAAGGACTGCCCGGAATACACCCCCAACTTCGTAAAACTGGCGGAGAGCTATGGCGCGTATGGCATGCGCGTGGAGAAAGAGGAAGATATGGCCCGGGCCTTCCAGTTTGCAAAGGGCAATACGGATGCCCCCACGATTCTGGAATTTATCATTGACAGTGATGAGCTGGTACTGCCTATGGTACAGGGCGGAAAACCGCTGCATAACATGATTTTGGACTGCTAGGAGGAGAAGAATATGAAGAAAAGATGGATTTCCTTATATGTAGAAAATGAAGTAGGTGTGCTGGCAAAGATCGCAGGCCTGTTCTCCGGAAAATCATACAACCTCACAAGCCTCACCGTGGGCACCACAGAGGATCCCACCATGTCACGGATGACCATCAGCGTGGAGAGCGATGATGCCACCTTTGAACAGATCAAAAAGCAGTTAAACCGCTGTGTGGAGGTCATCGAGGTCATTGACTTCACCAATTCCCGCATCCACAGGAAAGAAGTTCTGTACATTAAGATCAAGGACTGCGACGAGGCTGTGAAGACGGAGATCTTCCGCATTGCAACTATTTTCCATCTGGCTGTCGTAGACTACGGCAAAACAGAGATGCTGCTGGAGAGCCTTCAGACAGAAAAACGGAATGATGAGATCATTTCCTATTTCTCCAGCTACTTTAAGAATATTGAGGTGGTGCGCGGAGGAAGTGTTGCCATCAAAGGTGTCAGCATCCAGGATAAATAAAAACAGAAAAAAGTGGAGCCATGCCCATCACAGCATGACTCCGCTTTTTCTATTGACCGGTACTACTGCCGGTCCTCTCCTGCCTCTTTTTTCAGATCCGTAATATCATGGCAGGTGAGCAGGACTGCCTGCTCCCCCTTCCACTCAATAAAGCATGCGTCCGCTGATGTCCACACCTGAAGAAAGGGATTGTAAACCTGCCGGACGCAGCGGGGATGCGCGCTGTCCAGCGCTTTTGCAGGACAGAAATCACAGGGCGTATCCCGGCGGAAGAAGGCTTTATGGCAGGTAACCCCCGGCTTTGCCTCAGGCACCCATATTTTCGTCTTCCGGTTAATATACAGCATTTCTTTTGTCTCCGGATGTACCACATAGATCCAGGAACTCTGATTGTCAAGGATTGCTTCCAGGGATGCCGCGTTCTGCACCGCATTGTCCTGGGCCCGGAGTTTCAGGAGAAAGGTACTCAATATCTGCGCGATGAATACCAGTGTATTTACCTGTTCCTGGGTCCAGTAACGGTTGACACGGCACTCGTCAAAGCCCACAAATCCCTTGAACTTCCCTTTGTCGTAAATAGCGCACTGCAGCATGGACTTGATTCCCTGGGGCTCCAGTATCTCCCGCTGCTGCGGTGTCAGTGCATCTATGTCACGGCAGTAAAATACACCGCTCTCGTTGAAATTGCTCTGGTATCCGCCCTCCAGATCATCTGCATAGGGCACATGCTGAAGATTTCCAATCTCCGGCCACACACCCTCGTTGCACCATTCATATGTATTCTTACAGTAGTCCGGGTCCTCCTCATTCTCAAAGATGTAGACACGGCTCACGTCAAACTGGCGCCCGATCACCTCCAGTATGGCATTGACTGCTGTATCCGGATTGGAGGATTTATAAAGTATCCGGAACACATACTCAAACAGGCGGAGCTCCACATTGCCCTCTGTCTCCTCATCCGAATCTATCCTGGTATTGGCCGCACTACAGGGCTTCTGGGGGAACTCCTCTGAAAAAAGCTTTGCATCTGCTATGCAGTATCCATTCTTTCCCCGGTTCTTAGCACGGTACAGTGCCTGGTCTGCCCGTTTAAAAAGTTCATTGTAGGACTGGCCGCAGTCCGGGAAGACAGCTATGCCGATGCTGCAGGACAGCTCCACATCTGTCAGCTCCTGTACTGCCATCTCTCCTATGGCTTTCATGATCTGGGCTGCTTTCTGCTCAGCCAGGGAGACATCCGGTATCTGTCCGAGAAACACTAAAAATTCATCTCCCCCTACACGGCCTACAATATCCTCACTGCGGAACTGCTTCTGGATCGTGTGCGCAACCTCCGCCAGAAGGGCATCACCGAAGAGATGTCCCATGGTGTCATTCATATGCTTGAAATTGTCCAGGTCAATGATCATAAGTGCAGACTTCCTCTCGGGTCCGCTGCCTTCCAGAACCGCCTGGATATATTCCTGACTGGTACCCTTATTATACAGCTTTGTCAGCATATCGCGCTGGGCGCGCTCCATAAGATTCTGTGCCTTTCTCTTTTCGGCATCAATATCCAGAATGGCGCCCACAGCCCGCACCACGCGCCCTGACTTGTCCGCCAGCCCCGTGATCCGGATACGGCACCAGACAGGCTTCTGCTTACCGCTTACGATACGGATTTCCTCCTCTGCGTAATGCTCTCCGCTGCGGATGCGCATCAGCAGCTTGGAAAAAAGAATCTGGTCCTCCTTCAGGATGTATGGTGCCTTCCAGAAAAGGCGGCTGACATGCTGTGTGACCGGAGGACAGCCGAATTTTTTCTCCCAGTTCCCTGTAAAGGTCATGGTGTCTGCCTGGATATCCCACTCAAAAAGAATATCTGTGGTCTGGTCCATGATGATCTGGTGCCGTTCCAGGGAAATGCGCAGCTTCTCTTCCAGCTCCTTACTCCGTGTCACATCCACCAGCACACAGCAGAAATAACCAGCGCCCTCTTCGTCGCGGACCAGATGACCCTTATCCAGAACCCATATGGTACGTCCGTCCCCGCGGGTCATCCGGTATTCCAGCTCCTTGTCCGGTCCAAGGGAAATCTGCCTCTGCACTTCCTCCAAAGTGCGCAGGCGGTCTCTGTAATCTATCATTTCCCAGAAACTGTTCCGGAATTTATCACTTATCTCCTGCCGTGTATATCCCAGCATGGACAAAAATCCTTTATTCATCTGCAGAAGCGTCAGCCTTTCATCAAAACGGCAGGAAAACATTCCCCCCGGAATATTATCGCTCAGTATCTGCAGGTCACGGCCGCCGACTTCTTCCGGCAGCGGCATTTTGTGCTCTTCGCTCTTCATATTGTCATATGGCTCCTATTTGTTATCCTCTGTATCCGGCTATGATTGGAAAACAGAGTTAACCACGTTCATTTTCTATCATTCTAACAAATGCCCTGTAGTTATGCAAGGAACAAAAAGAGGAAAAGCTTTATTTTTACATCCATCCGTTGACCCAGGCTATAGGGCACACCACAGCGGAGGCCAAAACACAGACCGCTCCCAGAATAAAAAACGGTACCCCGATAAAAGTGCAGAACAGCGCTATGCACGGATGTCTCCGTGCAAAACGGGCTGCTGTTGTGTCAAACCGATATTCTGCTCTTCGGATCGTCTCCCTGATATATTTCATAACTGTCCCTCCTATGGCATTTATCCTACCACCCGCCGTATTAAAACGGTAAAAGTGATATACAGATGAAATAAAAATGCCATAAAAGAGTTCTCTGCAAAACGGCTTTGATGCCCGGAAACCTTTATTCCAACCCTTCTTTCACATATTCAATATATCTCCTGCTGCACCCCCCAAGCTCCCTGCCGGCACGTTTAATATATCCGCAGCACACTTTCACCCTGCAGTCCTCCAGCTCAATTCTGTGTATCCTGCTGTCTCTGTGCAGTCTGGAGTCCATCAGACAACTGATATTTCCCAAATCTGTTTTCAGCAGAAGCTGGGTCATGGCATGGTCACTGCACACCTCCACACCTCTGTAGAAAAACTGGGAATCCACCAGCTTTTCCTTCAGATTACCGGGATGCTGAAACAGGGGAATCCCCTCTTCCAGGTTCTGGACAAAGCGTATCTTCTGCAGTTCCGCTTTTGTTACACTTTTCCTGTCATAATAGGGATTGCCGGGGCCTGCGAACAATACAAGCCTTGTCTCCTTTAACATATGGAATTCCAGATGCCTCTGCTCCAGCATACGGTCAACCGCATTTTTCTGAAATTCCGAGACAAAGACAAATCCCAGTTCTGCACGGCGGTGTGTCACCTGATGCAGCACCATTTCCAGGGTACCTTCCAGATATCTGGCCTGCAGGTTCTGTTCCCGCCTGTAAAATTCCGCAAACAGACCGGCCAGAAGGTTGCTTGGCATGGAGGAAAGACAGAACACTTCTGACTTAACGCTTGTCTGCACCTGCTGGATCACCTGCATGTCTTTTAAAATCCTGCGCGCCTGTTCATAGACCAGTTCCCCCTCCACGGTCATCTCCACACCCTTCTTACTCCGCCTAAGAAGACGGACCCCCAGGCTTTTCTCCATCTTGCCGATCGTCATGCTCACATGCGGCTGTGTTGTATACAGCATCTCCGCCGCCTTGCTGATCGAACCGGTATCCACACTCACCACAAAATACTGCAGTTGTTTCATCTCCATTCCTGAACCCCCGTCTTCTCTCTTGTCTGATAAGAAATATCTGCTTTTTTTTATCCAAAGCGGTGGCAGGCTGCCTGGTGACCCGGCCTGATTTCCCGAAGCTTTGGCTTCTCTGTTCTGCACCTGCTGCCGCAGAAACTGCATCTGCTCTGAAACGGACATCCCTCCAAAACGTCAAGTGGACTTGGGACCTCCCCTTCAATGCTCCTGATCTCACAGTTCTGCTCCATATGTATGGAAAACAGCGAGCCCAGCAGCGCCTGCGTATAGGGATGCACTGCCCTGGTCCGCACTGCCTCCCCCGGTATCACTTCCACAATATGCCCCAGGTACATCACAGCGATCTGATGGGCAAATGCCTGTATCAGCGCAATATCATGACAGATAAATACAATACTGATATCCTTCTCCTTCTGGAGCTTTACCAGAAGTTCGATGATCGTCTTCTGTATGGATACGTCAAGAGCCGAAGTGGCCTCGTCGCACACCAGCACCTCAGGCTCCAGGGAAAGTGCTCTGGCTATCCCCACCCTCTGCCGCTGTCCCCCGCTCATACTGTGGGGATATCTGTATAAAAAGTCCTCGGAGAGCTCCACCATCCCAAGCAGCTCCTTTGCCTTCTTCTCTTTCTCACTCTTCTTCAGCCGTTTAAAATTCATGAGCGGCTCTGTCAGGATATCTATGATCTTCATCTTGGGATTAAAAGAAGCCAGCGGGTCCTGAAACACCATCTGCATGTTCTGGCGGTTCAGCCGTTTTTCCTTTTCCGGCAGATGTACAATGTCCCTGCCGTGGCATAGGATCTCACCGCTGGTAGGGGCGTCCATCTGGATCAGCATCCGCACAAGGGTGGATTTTCCGCAGCCGCTCTCCCCCACAATCCCCAGGGTCTTTCCTTTGTACACATTCAGACTGATGTCACTGCAGGCAGTCAGTACCTTTTTTCCCGGCGCGGAAAACTGTTTTACAATATGGTTTGCCTTTAACACAACATCCGATTCATGAAACAAAACGTTCACCCTCCATTTCCGGAACAGCCTGCAAAAGACTTTTGGTATAATCACTGACCGGATGATTCATCACCTCATCCCGGGTACCCTGATCCACCACTTTGCCGTTCTGCATGACAACCAGTTTATCCGCCATATAGGCAGCTACGCCAAGGTTATGTGTCACGATAATAATCCCTGTCTCGTATCTGTCTCTCAGCTCCATCATCTGCCGCACGATCTGCGCCTGTGTGGTCACATCCAAAGCGCTGGTGGGCTCGTCAGCCAACAGAAGCTGAGGCTGAAATGTCATGGCCATGGCGATTCCCACTCTCTGGCGCATACCGCCGCTCAACTGGTGGGGATAGCTCTTCATAATGTTTTCCGCGTCGGCCAGACGCATCTTCTTCAGCATTTCTGCAGCCTTGTTCCAGGCCTGCGGTCTGGTAACTCTGCTGTGGGTACAGATATACTCCACATACTGTTTTCCGATCTTCCGAATGGGGTTGAGGGTTCCGCCGCAGTCCTGGAAGATCATGGACATTCTGGTTCCTCTCAGATTTCGCCACTCCTCCCCGGATTTCTGTGTGAGTGCCTCCCCTTGGAAATATATCTCACCGGCGCTTATATATCCCGAACCGGGGAGCGCTCCCAGCACTGCCCGGATCACCGTTGTCTTGCCGCTGCCGCTCTCACCTACTATGCTGACAATCTCGCCTTTTTTCATGGAAAGCTGAAAACTCTCCACTGTGGGCTCCTGCTTTCCGTAACGGACTGTCAAATCCTTGATCTCAAGCATATCCTCTCCTCTATTCAGCCAGGGAAATGTCCTTGGTCAGCCAATAATAATCCATGGGATACATCTTCACCCCTGTCACACTTTTTGATGAAAACAGATAGGTGGTCTCATAGCCGAAGAACACCGTTGCCGCGTCATCCATGATGAGCTGCTGTATCTGCATGATCAGATTCTTTCTTGTATCCTCATTAAATTCTGTGACAAGCTGGTCCAGAAGCTCATCCACCTGCGGATTGCTGTATCCCATCTGGTTGGAGGATGAGGTGCTGTACCAGTTCTCACGGAGATATTTTTCCGGGTCACCGGTGTTTGCCACCAGGACATTCCAGATGAGCATGTCAAATTCTCCGGAATCTCTCATGTCAAGCAGAGTCTCATAGCTGACTGTATTCAATTTTACATTGATTCCGATATCCTTCAGGCTCGCCTGTGCTGCCTGCGCGTAGACATTGAGCTCCTCGCGGCTTGTATATATGACAAAATTCAGCTCCAGTTTTTCTCCGGAAGGTGTCTCCACAAATCCATCCCCGTCTGTATCCTTGTAACCTGCTTCCTCCAGAAGCGCTTTCGCGCCGTCCGGGTCATATGCGTTTTCATCCTTCAGCTCATCGAAGCCAAAATCAAGTGTGGGGGGAACCGGAGCTTTTCCCGCTGTGGCTCCGCCTTCCAGCAGGGTATCACAGTAAGTTTCCTTATCCAGCCCTCTGATGACCGCCTGGCGCAGTGCTTTATCACCAAGCACGCCATTCTGGTTCATAAAGGCATAGGTGGACCGCAGGGACTCTAACTGCTGTATATTATATTCCCCGCTGTCCTCAAAATCTGCCAGATTCTCCGTCTTCAGATTGTACGCGATCTGCACTTCATCTGTCTGCAGGGCCATGGAACGCGTTGTCTGGTCATCTATGCACTTAAGCGTCACCTTGTCAAGAGGCACTTCCCCATCCCAGTAATATTCGTTGCGGACTACAACGCAGGAATCTGTGGGGCTGAAAGATTCCACTGCGTAAGGTCCGGTACAGATGGGACCTTCCATGGCAAAGGCGTCCGTATCCGCCTGGGTATCCACAATGAGGAACAGCGGGTCTGCCAGACTTCCCGGCAGGATGGCCACCGGCTCTTTTGTCTTGATAAGCAGGTTCTGTCCGTCCACCTCCATGGATGCAGGCTCAAAGAAGGAGACTGCCCTGTCGCTGAGCTCAAAGGTACGTTCCAAGGATGCTTTCACAAGCTCTGGTGTCATGTCATCCCCATTAGAGAACTTGACTCCCTCACGAATCTTAAACGTCCAGGTGAGCTGGTCCTCGCTGATCTCCCAACTCTCTGCCAGGCAGGGCATGATCTCGCCGTTTTCATCAAAACGCACCAGCGTCTCCCCGACTCCGTATCTGGACACCACCCAGCTGAAATACTGCTCTGTAGGCTCCAGAGTATCCGCAAAGCTTGTAACGCCTATGGTGATCTCACCGCCGTCTCCGCCTGTTTTATCTAAGGCGGAGTTCTCCCCGGAAGCTGCCGTATCCTCTGTATCCGCCTTTTCCCCGGCGCTGTTTCCGCAGCCTGCCAGCAATCCCGCTGCAAGACTTCCCGCCAGCAGGGCACACATGATTTTTCTGTAAAATTGATCCATATCTCTTTTCTCCTTCTGTTTTACTCTTGTTTTGGGTCCAGGATATCCCGGATACTGTCGCCCAGCATATTGAAGACGACCACAACGACTACAATGGCAATGCCGGGATAGATCATCAGCCAGGGGGCTTTGGATATGTAGGTTCTGCCCTCATTGAGCATCAGCCCCCATTCCGGGGTGGGCGCCTGCGCCCCGAATCCCAAAAAGGACAGGGATGCCAACTCCAGCATCATGGTCCCAATATCTGTGGCTGCTGTCACCACCATGGTTGTGATCATGTTGGGGATCACATATTTCATAATTATGCTGCCCCTTTTCGTTCCTGTTACAACAGCCGCCTCAATATACAGGTTCTGTTTGATCTTCAGGACCATACTGCGGGCAAGTCTGGCATATTTTGTCCAGCTCACAGCCGAGATGGCAATAACGGCATTTACCATATTGGGCCCCAGAAGACCTGCTATGGCGATTGCCAGCACCAGACCGGGAAAGGAGATCATCATATCCGCAATCCGCATGATCACAGCGTCCACAGCTCCGCCAAAATATCCCGCCAGAATTCCAAAAGCAGTCCCCACCACAAAGATGACCGCCACCAGACACAGCGTCATGGTCAGGGATGACCTGGTTCCGTATATAACTCTGGAGAGCACGTCCCTCCCCAGCTTGTCGGTTCCCCAGACATAAGTGCTCCCCGGCTCCTTTAGAGAATCACTCATCACAGCATCATAGGGGTCCCGCGGAGCGATCCAGGGCGCAAAGACAGCTATTGCCGCAATTGCCAGGGCCAGAAGAAGAAAGACGGTAAACTGTTTGTTGTTCTTCAAAAATCTTAATACCTTCAAATCACCGCTCCTCCTTTAATCTGGGATCCAGACGGGTATAGGAAAGGTCAACCAGCAGATTGATTCCCATGTAGAGCAGTGCGATCCACAGCACATAGCCCTGTACCAGGGGATAATCCCTGCAGGAAATGGCTTTTACCGCCATACTGCCCATGCCCGGCCAGTTGTAAATGATCTCCACCACTGCGGTTCCTCCCAGAAGACTTCCCAGGGAAAGACCCAGCAGGGTCACCAGCGGCAGCATGGCATTTGGCAGCACATGCTTCCACAGAATTGTTCGCTCCCTGATTCCCCGCATGCGGGCACCCGTCACATAATCCTGGTTCAGTTCCTCCAGAACAGCTATCCTCACCTGTCTTGTGTATTTTGCGGACATGGCAATAGCCAAAGTCACGGCGGGAAGGATCAGGGATTTGAAATCCGTGCTTCCCCCGGAAACGGTTACCCACCGCAGCGTCACACCGAATATACTCAGAAGGATCAGTCCGATCCAGAAGTTCGGAACCGATACTCCAAGGAAGGTCAGCGCCCGCACCAGATAGTCCACCCATTTATTCCGGCAGACTGCTGATAAGATTCCCAGCGGAACGGATATCAGCACCATGATGACCAGAGAAGCCAGCGCCAGTTCCAGTGTGGGCCGGAAACAGGATACCAGTTTGTCCACCACGGGAACCTTCATAGAATAAGAAGTTCCCATATCTCCGGTCATCACTCCCTTCAGCCAGGTTCCGTACTGCACCAGAAACGGTTTGTCGAGTCCCAGTTCAGCCCTTGTCTTTTCCAGAAGTTCCGGCGTGGGCACATTGCCGCACTCTGTTAACATGATCTCCGCCGGATCCCCCGGCGACAGATAGGTGAGTCCAAATGTAAAAAAACTGATCCCCATCAGTACGATCACAATCTGGACCAGCCTTCTGCCTGTGTTTTTCTTGTTCAACCTTTTCACCTCCATTGCTATTAACAGCTCTGAGATATCTGCGGTCCGCATCGCTGCCGGATGCAGCCGCGTTCCTTCTGCGCATCAAAAAAGGACAGCCCGATACACAGACTGTCCCTAACTCTCAAAATTTACCTAAAAAATGCAGAATCCTGCCCTTATTTCAAGAGTTCCCATCAGCCGTGCGAAACATCTTAAAGATATAAGCAGTTCTCCTGACTTCAGTTCAGCGCACCCGGATACCTTCCCGGACTTCTGTCCAGTGGCATAACATCTGAGCGCTCCCTGTCACAGTGGCGGGACCGTACCGGACTTGCACCGGTTTCTCTTTTCATGCTGCAATAGCAACTTATATCCTGTATGATCAATCTCTAAGTCTTTATTATACTTGAATATTTATGGATTGCAACTTTTTATACATCACAATTTGTTATAGATAAAAATTTCCCATCCATTATCTATCCGCTTCATTTCAAATAAATACCGAAAAAGCCCTTGCAATCTGGAAAAAATCTGTTATAATAATATCTTGTCAGAGAGAACTGACATATCTAAATAAAACATGGACGGTTTCCCGAGTGGCCAAAGGGGACAGACTGTAAATCTGCTGCAAATTGCTTCGGTGGTTCGAATCCACCACCGTCCATTTTATCGGATAGGTTCGCCTATCCGATATCTTTTGCCGCAGTGGCGGAACTGGCAGACGCCCGGGACTTAAAATCCCGTGGGTAGTGATACCCGTACCGGTTCGATTCCGGTCTGCGGCAGTAATCAGGAAAGGCTTAAACAAGTAATTGTTTGAGTCTTTTTTGTGTTGTATAACTGCCGCAACAGTGACTACAGAGAAATTACCTATAGTTGCGTACTATATCAAAGCTATTACTGTATGAATTTCATATCCACACCATTTGCATAGAGCAGTGTGGCACAACTATAGTGTAGATCGTGGATTCTGATACGCTTTAGCCCCGTTTCCTTTGTGCCTGTGTCCGTCTCCCGGATACCGCACCAGCAGAACATGGCTCAGGTAAGCGTGGTTCGTTAAATATTAATAATAGATATGTTCCAGATATTTTTTCTATGGTATGATATAAATATAGAATTATACAATACTCGGCTTAAAATGTTGCGACAGCAATTTATATATTGAGTATACTTTGTTTGAAGGGAGGGAGATTTTTGGATTTATTAACCCGTATGGATTTGGCACTCGCGTATGTGGAGAATAACCTGACAGGTGAGATTGATCAAGAAGTGCTGGCACGAATTGCCTGTTGTTCAATTTATAACTTCTCTCGGATGTTTTCATTTATTACCGATATTTCGCTAACGGAATACATTCGCAGAAGGAGGCTGACGATGGCAGCAATGGAACTGCAGCAAGGTGGCAATATCAAAGTGATTGATCTCGCTTTAAAGTATGGTTACGATTCGCCGGTTTCATTTTCACGCGCGTTTCGAACACTCCACGGGGTTACACCGACGGAAGCGCGCGCTGGTGGTGTAACACTTAAAGCATACCCAAGAATTTCTTTCCAAATTTCAGTCAAAGGAGAGAAAAGAATGGATTATCGCATTGAAAACAAAGAGGCATTTCAGGTTTTTGGCTACGAGGGTATTTTTAATACAGATGGAATAGGTGTTAATGCAGATATTCTGCATGATAACGCTGTACACCCAAACAATCCTCATGAGCTTTGGAATCAAAATTACGTGAACGGTGCATATGAAAAACTTGCGGCAGATGCCGGTGATTTACCTCTGTTTGTCAGCCCCGGCTTATGCAAGGTACATGGGGTATGTGATTATAAACAAACGGAACCCGGGACATTCGCATATATGCAGTGTGCATTCAGAAATAAAAACAGCAAGGTTGACGGATATACAGTTGCGAATATACCTGCCAGCACATGGGTAATATTTCCGTCTGAAAAGTTTAAATGGGATAATGTTGTCGAAGTTGTAAATAACTTGCATAAGCGTTTTTTTTCTGAATGGCTTCCTACCGCTGAATATGAGCAGGTGAATGGTATGAACTTTGAGATTTACGGCGGGGATTCCGATATGGGCTACGTTGAACTGTGGTATGCAGTAAAGAAAAAGGTATAGCAAACGTGAATGGGCTGCTCTGCAATATGTGGGGCAGCCCCAGTTCTCTTTAGAAATTAAAACGTGAATTACTTGCAAAATATAAAGTGTTTTTCATTCCATTAATTACTAATAATAGTTAAATCATGCACAGATTATAGTTATCTGCACAGATGATGAAACTGTAATAGTTCGATTCCGGTATGCGACATGATAAAAAGACCGGCACATTCAGCCGGTCTTTTTGTATGCTTTTAATCATTTCTTCTGTCTTTATCCACAACACATTTAATCACCATGGCTCCGTGGGAGGGCACTCTCATCCGCACAACTCCGCCCTTACAGACATGAATCTTCTTAATCAGGCTATAGCCGAAGTCACCGGTCACGATGAGCTGTTTAAAACGCGCTTCCCTGCTCCTGGATATCCCCAGCTCCCAGACAGACAACTCCACCATCTTGGTCTGGTCACTGTTGTTCACAGCCACCACAGTTTTTTCCCTGTCCGTAAATCTGCCGTAGCACAAAAGCTGGTAATCATTTGCCAGGAACTTTAAAGAGCCGTCTATCAGCTCCCGGTTCCCCTTGTGAATGGCGATCATGTCCCTGTGGAACTGGATCAGTTCCCTGTCCTCCCGGCCCCAGGGATATGTTCTCCGGTTGTCCGGGTCCGTGAATCCGCACAGTCCGGCTTCATCTCCGTAATAGATCGTGGGTGCACCGGGCCATGTCATCTGCATGACTACCGCTTCCCTGAAAACTGCCTTGTTGATGTCCTGCCCTGCTGCCTCGGAACCCAGATGCGCCACACGGCCCACCTTGTGGTTTGTCCTTGTAAGGAAACGGGAATGGTCATGGTTGGACAGTTCATTCATGGCAGTCATCAGAGACGGTGCATAAAAGCTTGCCATATGATACTGCATGGCACTGATAAAACAGTCGCTGTTGCCATACATCCCCTCACTGTACTCGTCACTGTGCTTTTCCATTCCGGTCAAAAACCAGGTGACCGGCTCCATAAAGGCATCATAGTTCATGACAGTATCCCACTGGTCACCCTGGAGCCAGGATTTTGCCTCACCATAGTGCTCGGCCAGAATAATAGCCTCCGGATTGGCTTCTTTCACATTCTTTCTGAAATCCCGCCAGAACTGGTGATTATATTCATTGCTGTGTCCCAGATCCGCTGCCACATCCAGACGCCAACCATCCACATTATAGGGCGGTGACACCCACTTCCTGGCAATCTTCATAATATATTCATACAGCATGGGGGAATCCTCGTAGTTCAGCTTAGGCAGTGTATCATGCCCCCACCAGCCGTCATAAAACTGGTTATACGGCCAGTCAAATTCATTGTGGAAACGGAAAAACGTGCGGTAGGGACTATCCCCTGTAATGTACGCGCCCTTCTCGTATCCCTCCTGGTGCTCATATATCCGCTCCCTGTCAAGCCATTTGTTGAAGGAACCACAGTGATTGAACACGCCGTCCAGAATCACCTTCATACCTCTTTTGTGCACTTCCTCCACAAATCTGGCAAAAAATTCATTGCTGGCCTCCAGGTTCTCATAATCAGTCACTCTTTTAATGTATTTGGAGGCATGGGAATTATCCTTGTCGCCCCAGTTCAGGGTATCCCCGCCGTCACTGACGATCTTCCCGTAATGGGGATCAATATAGTCATAGTCCTGGCTGTCGTACTTATGGTTGGAGGGGGAGACAAAGATAGGATTAAAATAAATCACATCTACCCCCAGCCCCTGCAGATAGTCCAGCTTATCCCAGACCCCCTGCAGATCACCGCCGTAGAAATCCCGCACATCCATGGACTGCGGCCAGCGGTACCAGTCCTCCACTCTCTGTACATGTTCGTCAATATAGCAGTATTCTCCTGTCACCACATCATTGGCCGTATCGCCATTGCAGAAGCGGTCCACAAATATCTGGTACATCACCGCGCCTTTTGCCCATTCCGGAGTCTTAAAGCCCGGCACAATGCCAAAGGAATAATGCGGGTCTATCTCCCGCACCACGCCCATCCTGTTGTAATAACAGTTCAGTTTGCCTGTATATATCTCAAAATAATACCTGACTGTCTCAGTGCCCAGGGAAATGTTGGCTTCATAATAGTCAAATCCGTCCTTGGAATCAGCCAGGTCCATTACTTTTTTCTTATCCTCGTATACCAGATAGACCAGATCCACATTGTTTTTCTTTGTGCGGATCCTCACATTTACAACGTCTCCCGGTTCCGGTTCAAAAGGTGTCCTGTAATTTTCTGTCTCATCACTGAACACCGCACGTTTATTGAAAGCAGGACGCATGTTCGTCACATACTCCTGAATTTTCTGTGCATTCTTCATATATTCGTAATTCATAATGCATCCTCTCCATCATTCAGTCGAAAAAGTTGCCGGTCATGGGTCTACTTTCCCATCTTTCATCTATTTTATCCCACTCTTACTGCATATACAACCATTTTTTTGAAAACAGACACTTTTATACAAAAAATGACAACTTTTGTATAAATTCCCACAGGAACAAAATATATCCTTCAGAAAAGCCCCGAAACAGCCGGTGTCCTCAGAAAAGTAAAAGAGACAGTCTTACGACTGCCTCTTTTGGAGAAGGTATTTCTTCTTATGGGGTGTAGCAAAAACTATATAATGTATTGGGGGGTTTTTACAGTTATTATAATACCATGCAGCACGGAAAAAGTGTGCACAATCTTAAATAAATTTTTAACGATTTTTTGACCAATTTTACACGCATCAAAAATCGGCATTTCCCATTCTTTCGGAAATCTGTACAAAACCCGCCGCAAAACCTACATTTTAGCTTTCTGCCACCGCATTTTCCTGAAATAACGCCTCGAACTCTTCCCGTCCGATTTTTTCCTTTTCCAACAGCAGCTCCACACATTTGTGAAGAACATCCATATGTGCACTGATCAATTCTTTTGCCTTGCCGTAAGACTCGTCGATGATCCGTTTTACTTCACTGTCGATCAGAGCCGCTGTCTGCTCACCATAATTTCTGGCGTGGGCCAAATCCCGGCCGATAAACACTTCATCTTCATCGGAACCGTAATTGATAAGCCCTACTTTATCCGACATACCAAACTGTGTGACCATGGAGCGGGCAAGCTGTGTCGCCTGCTTGATATCCTGGGAGGCACCTGTTGTCACATCCCCGAATATAAGCTCTTCCGCCACACGTCCGCCCAGGTCCACAATGATGTTCTCCAGCATTTTATTCTTGCTGTTGAACATTTCGTCCTGCTCCGGCAGAGGCATGGTATAACCTGCAGCTCCCATTCCGGTAGGGATAATGGATATGGTATGCACAGGGCCCATCTCCGGCAGCACATGGAACAGGATCGCATGGCCTGCTTCGTGGTACGCGGTAATCTTCTTTTCCTTTTCGGAAATCACGCGGCTCTTCTTCTCCGCTCCGATTCCCGTCTTGATGAATGCCTGGCGGATATCCTTCTGGGTCAGAAAATATCTGCCGTCCCTGGCAGTGATAATCGCTGCCTCATTCATCAGGTTCTCCAGGTCAGCACCTGTAAAGCCCGCTGTAGTCCTGGCGATCTCTTTTAGATCCACGTCCTCGCCGAGGGGTTTCTTCCTGGCGTGAACCTGTAATATCTCTTCTCTTCCCTTCACATCAGGTCTTCCCACGCCCACCTTACGGTCAAAACGGCCGGGGCGCAGAATTGCCGGGTCAAGAATATCCACACGGTTAGTAGCTGACATTACGATGATGCCCTCATTGACACCGAAGCCGTCCATCTCCACCAAAAGCTGGTTCAGGGTCTGCTCCCTCTCGTCATGGCCGCCGCCCATGCCAGTTCCCCTTCTTCTGGCAACCGCATCGATCTCGTCGATAAATATAATACAGGGCGCGTTCTTCTTGCCTTCCTCAAACAGATCCCTCACACGGGAGGCACCCACACCTACGAACATTTCCACAAAGTCGGAACCGGAAATGGAGAAGAACGGAACGCCCGCCTCTCCTGCCACGGCTTTTGCAAGAAGAGTCTTACCTGTTCCCGGAGGGCCTACAAGCAGCACTCCTTTCGGAATCCTGGCGCCTACTTTTACATATTTCTGAGGACTTTTCAGGAAATCCACAATCTCCTGCAGCTCCTCCTTCTCCTCCTGAAGACCCGCCACATCTTTGAATGTAACGCTCTTTTCGCTGTCCACCGTCATCTTGGCGCGGCTCTTGCCGAAATTCATCATCTTGGCATTACTGCCGCCTGACATCTGCCGGCTCATAAGATTGAACACAAAAATGACCATGATACCCACTAAGATAAGAGGCAGGATGGAAGACATAAAAGTATTGTCTCCGGGTACGTCCCCCACTTTTGGTTTCACACCCTTTTCCTCCAGGAAATCACTTAATTTCTGCACATCTGTTGTGTTGAACTGTTCCTGGTCCCCGCTTTTCAACTCCACACTGACTTTGCCGTAGGGACTTATTTTTTCGGGATGGATATACACTTCCACAACCTGATCATTCTCAACTGCGACTTTGAATTCTGCCTCGCTGTACTCGTTATTCACTGTAAGCTGCCGGCTGAAGAGCCAGTATCCCCCTATGACCAGTACAACGATCAAGAGGACGCTGGGCAGCCAGCTTTTTGCCTGTCTGTTCACGTCATGTTCTCCTTTCACCTTATATCACTATAATTCCACCACACCAATATAAGGCAGGTTTCTGTATTTCTGTGCATAATCCAGCCCATATCCCACTACAAATTCGTCCGGGATATTAAAGCAGACATAATCCACTTTCACGTCCTTCACTCTGCGCTCCGGCTTGTCAAGAAGTGTACAGAGGCGGAGGCTGCTGGGCTTCCTCTGCTTCAGCACCTCTATGAGATAGCTCAGTGTCCTGCCGGAATCAATAATATCCTCCACGATCAGGACATCCTTGCCCTCTATACTCTCATCCAGATCCTTTACGATCCTGACCACACCACTGGAGCTGGTGTCATCCCCATAGCTGGATACTGACATAAAATCAAGGCTCACCGGAACATTGATCCTCTTTGCCAGCTCACAGGTAAAAAACACGCCGCCCTTGAGCACACAGATCAAATGTACCTGCCTGCCCTCATAATCCCTGCTTATCTGCTCTCCGATCTCACGGATCTTTCTGTCCACATCCTCTTCGCTGATCAGCTGTCTGATTGTCTCACTCATCTTCCATTTCTCCTTTGACCTGTACTTCGATTACTGTTTTTGTCTGCTCGGTAATTTTGTAATATTCACTGATACGGTACCCCACTACCCATACGATGTGGGAACCGTCCGCCAGCAGGGTCAGGTTCTCCCGCTCCTGCCTGGGAATCTTGCAGTCTATAAGATAATCTTTTAATTTTTTTCTTCCTCCCGCCGGGGTGACAGTCAGATAATCTCCGGGCTGCCGTTTTCTCACGGTGAGGTTTCCTTTTATTTTATCATAATCGAACCATTTCGTATACTTTTTTTCAGGAATTTGCTGGTTTTCCCGGGAAAAAACATGGAATTCCAATTCTTTTTCGGGAATTTCCCGTTCTGCGTTTTTATAAAACAGAAGATTGCCGTAGGACTGCTGTACCGTGATGCCATGTGCCAGGGATTTCTGCCTCCCTGTCCTGTGCCCCAGCAGCTCAAGGGCCTCCTCCACATGGACGGAGGTGATGTCTTTTTCCCCTCCCGCCAGATATGCCAGCACGCGCTTTACCACGTAAGCCTGCATGACAGGGTGTTCACCGGAGATCTCCTTTGAAAGGATGATCCCGCCCTCTTTTTCCCCGGCATACCTACTATAAAGCATATCCGCCTGCTGCCCAAGATATTCCTCCACAGATAGAAAAGTTTGCGCGGCCCTGGCAATGTGCTGCGCGGCGCGGGGATTAATTTCCTCAAGCTGCGGCAGGACTTTTTGACGGATTTTATTTCTGGTGTAGGACAGCTCCCGGTTGGTGCTGTCCTCCATCCACGCAATGCCTCTTTTTGTCAGCCATTTTTCGATGCCGCACCTTCCCACACACAAAAGGGGACGGATATAGACTCCGTCCCCCATCCGGCGCACAGGATGGATTCCCGCCAGGCCCGCGGCTCCGCTTCCCCTTGCCAGGTTGTGAAGGACCGTTTCTGCCAGGTCATCCCGGTGGTGGGCAAGTGCCGTGCTTTTCGCGCCTGTCTTTTTACACGCATCGCCAAACGCCTGCTGGCGCACAGCCCGTCCTGCCTCCTCCACCGTCATATGTCTCTCGGCGGCAATCCGCTCCACATCATAGGAATACACTCTGCAGGGTACGGACAGCTCCCTGCACAGCCTGACCACGTACTCCTCATCCCGCTTTGCCTCACTGCCGCGAAGCTGATGGTTTACATGTACTGCCTGTACGGAAAACGGCACCTTTTTCTGATACTCCCATAACAAAAACAACAGGCACACCGAATCTGCCCCGCCGGATACCCCGGCGATCACCCGGTCGCCCGCTTCTATCATTCTGTACTGTTCTATATAAGAAAATACCTTTTCTTCCATATTTTTTCCTTGGTCCATTGGGTATTTCAGTCCTTTCTTACTCACTTTTTCCACAGGCCTGCTGCAAGCACTGTCATATCATCACTGGCTTTATACTCGCACTGGGCCAGTACCCGCTCCAGAATCCCTCTTCCCAGGTCCTGTGCTGCTTCTGCGTGGGTCTGCAGGATGATCTCTTTCATGGTATCCTCCGCATTCTCAGGCGGCAGGGCGTCCAGCACCCCGTCTGTCACCATGATGATAAAATCTCCCTCGTAGAGCTTCTTGCTGGTAGATTCATAATCCACCTGCTGGACCAGTCCCAGAGCCAGGCTTGTGGAGGAAATGGCTTCCACCCAGTGATCTCTCTTGATGAAGGTGGTGGCTGCGCCGGCTTTCAGGAAATGACACATTCCGGAGTACAGATCCACAATGGAAATATCCACCGTGGAGAATTTTCCTTCCCTGGTCTGCAGATTCAGAACGGAATTGACCATTCTGGCTGCTGTCTCACCGGTAAACCCGGAATCCACAAACTGCTCCAGCATGTCCACCACGTTCTCACTCTCCCGGCAGGCCTCCAGGCCGGATCCCATGCCGTCGGACAGGCACATGAAAAACTGGCCGTTGTCCTCTGTTGTGCACATGTAATTGTCACCGGATATAGTCTCCCTCTCCTTTGTCACCTTCGCCACCCCGTACAGCATCTTGAAGTTCACTTCCTCCACAAAACGGATGACCGTGAACTCCCGGGTGATCAGGGTCTTGCCCTCCACCTTGGGGGTCATTCTGCTGCCGCTCATTTTCGAGAGCACTGCCCCGGCCTCCGAGGCGGAGATACAGGCCTGTCCCTTTGCCCGCAGCTCGCAGAAATACTGCAGCTTACCGTCCGGCTGCTCCAGCATCCAGACATTTCTCAAAAGTATATGCTTCTTTTTCAGTCTCTTGGCAAATTCCTCCCGGAACACAGGGTCCGTCTGAACAATGTCGAACAAATCCCTGGACAGCACCTTCATAAGCTGTGCCATCTCTCCCAACTGTTCTGCAACCGCAATCCGGTTTTCCAAAAGTTTATTATTCCACATCAGATTCTGTCGTTCTCTCTCCATTAACCTCTGCATTTCCTGCGTAAGCTTGCCCTGGTTGATGCAGACCCCTGTGAGCTCCGTCTTCGCCACCCTGAGTTTCTCCTCGTCCCCTTCCTCCATAACACGGAAAAGGCTGTAGACTCTCTGGTATGACTGCACGGAATGCTGCTTCCAGCAGATATGGTTTGCCGGGCATGTCTTACACTGTCTCTCTCTAAGTTGTTCCACCAGTTCTTCCAGTTCCCCGCCTGATAAGTAATCTTTACGGTATGGCATGCCGTAAAAGCTGTCTGCAAGTTTCTGGAAAGAACGTGCATAGCGCTGCATTTTCTCTTTCTGTGGATGCTGGTCGTACACCAAAGTGGCTGCACTTTTTTTCATGTCTGAAAAAATAGTTTTTGCCATGTCCCGCAGTATCAACAGGGCGCTGACCACGAGCATGGCAATGATCCATTCCTGCATCTGGTATTACCTCCCCTGAATAAGCAATCGCTATCAAAGGTGTATTATAGATGCTTTTGGCTTCAATCTTTGTCAAAAACACGCTGCAGAAGTGAAAAACTTTTAGACAAAATCCGTTCCTTATTCTTCCTCTTTAAAGATAATCTGATTTCCTTCCACAAGACCCAGTTTGTCCCTGGCCACTTCCTTGGCGTATTCATCTGTCTGCATGTACTTTTTCAGTTCATCAATCTCTTTCGTCCGAGCTTCCTCGTCTTTTATTTTAGCGCTCACTTCGCTCTTTTTCGTCTCGTACTGTGCTACTTTTCCTTCTAATCTGCTGCTTTCTGCCATTAAACCTATAAATAAAACACCTACAACAAACGTCACGCTAACCATGGCGATCTTGTTCTGCAGGCTTTTTTTCTTTTTTCTTCTCATTCTGATTCTTCCTGACTTTTCGTATCGACTTTTGTTTGGATAAGGAAATTTTAACCCCTGACAGCCAAAATTTCAACCTTTTTCTCAGATAGTACAGTGGTTTCAGCGGTATTTTTAATAAACACTTAATCTTTGACAAAAAAGCGGAAAGATACTTCACCAGAAAACCGCTCAGGCCCCAATGATAGATCAGCGCGCCAAGACATATGCCCGCCAGAGCATATACCCGTATGATCCCATCATTTTCCAGATAAATGACGGAGAAAAGAAAAACGCCTGCCACGCACCAGTATAGCAGGTCCTCCAGGCTAACAAATAAATCATTGTGGGATATGACATTCCGGAAAATACGGAGTATATCGTAAGCTGCCGCAAGCAGGACTCCGGCCAGAAAGGTCCTGCAGAAAAACAGCAGCTCCTGCTGCATATATCCGCTCATATTACTTAAAGAGCCTCTTTAACATGCCGTCTCCGCCCTTGGACTTCAGAACCGTCCCCTGGCTGTAGACAAGACTGTCCACCTGGCCTGCTATGTCCACCTCCTGTTTATCCAGATCGAGACGGGTCACATGGAGTTCAGACCCTTTTATAGTCAGCATGCCGGCATTTGTGATCAGACTGATCTCCCCGTCATCAAAAGCCACCACATCTTTTACTCCGGATATGCTTCCCGTCTCCCTGTCAGTCATTTGGAGCTTATGTCCGGTCTTCACCTGCTTCTCTTCCAAAATAACAAATCCCCCATATATCTCTCTTAAAAGATTATATGGGGGGTTCAAAAACAATATACCTTTTCCATTCACATTCGGTAATTTCACAGAATGCGGCCGTGCCTAAAGATAGCGGAACAGTTCACTGGCCGCCTCTTTTTTCACAGTCTCCTGTACGTCCAGTATTTCCACACGCACATTCTTGCTGCCGAACTGAATCTCCAGGATATCACCGGCCTTCACCTGAGCGGATGCCTTGGCGGGCTTGTCATTGATCAGGACACGCCCTGCATCGCAGGCCTCATTTGCAACGGTTCTGCGTTTTATCAGGCGGGATACCTTTAAATACTTGTCAAGTCTCATTTTTCTCTTATTCGTTCACAGCGTCTTTTAAAGCTTTGCCTGCTTTGAATTTCGGAGATTTGGAAGCTGCGATTGTCATAGTCTCGCCAGTCTGAGGATTTCTTCCCTCTCTTGCAGCTCTCTCGGATACTTCAAATGTACCAAAGCCGACTAACTGAACTTTTTCACCTTTCTTCATCTCAGCAGTTACAACATCGATAAATGCTTTTAAAGCTGCCTCTGCGTCTTTTTTGGATAATTCTGTTGCTTCAGCCATAGCTGCAACTAATTCTGTTCTGTTCATGAGTATTTCCTCCTAAATGAATTCTCCCTTATTTCTCAATAAGTTTCATAGTCTCATAGGGCTTTTTACCACTTACCCGGTGAAAGCCTACTGTTATTTATACCTTTTTTCCCTGTGTTTGTCAAGCACATACATTACGCTTGCAGGGAATTTTTTTGAATCTTCGGGCAAATACCCCTTTTTACATCATTTTATCTATTAATTCCTTTACAGCCTGTCCAAGTGCAGCGGATTTCTCGTCTGCATCTGCCAGGGATGTACCCTTGATTCCATAGTATAATTTGATCTTAGGCTCCGTGCCGGACGGACGAACGCATACCCATGCATCATCAGTCAAATCATAGTAAAGTACATTGGAGCTTGGAAGTCCGGTTGCCTTTACCTCTTTTGTCTCCATGTCCACAACGGTGTCTGCCTTGTAGTCTCTTGCGGAGGTCACCTTGTACGCACCGATGGCGGACGGCGGGTTCTTTCTCAGGTTCTCCAGGATGGTCTGGATCTTCTCCAGGCCCTCGATCCCCTTCAGGGTGATGGACTGGATATCATCTTTGTAGTAGCCGTATTTGTCGTACATGGCGATCATGGCATCCCACAGTGTCATATTTTTTGTCTTGTAATATGCGGCAGCCTCACAAAGAGCCATAGTTGCCACAATGGCATCCTTATCCCTTGCGTGGGTACCGATGAGGCAGCCGTAGCTCTCCTCAAATCCGAACAGATAGGTACCTTTTCCTGATGTCTCAAATCCCAGAATCTGCTGGCCTATGTATTTGAATCCTGTCAGCACTTCAATGAAGCGGATGCCGTAATGTCTGGCAATGGCTCCTGCCATATTGGTGGTAACAATGGTGGATACCATGGCACCGTCCCCCGGCAGTCCTCCGTTCATTTCTTTTCTCTGGCCGATCTCATAGTCAGCCAGCAGGCAGCCTGACATATTGCCGGTAAGGGTATGGTATTCCCCTGTCTTACTGTCTTTTACACGGACACCCAGACGGTCAGCATCCGGGTCAGTGGCAAGCACCAGATCTGCATCCACCTCTTTGGCAAGCTTTAAGCCCAGGTCAAAAGCCTCATCTGCTTCAGGGTTTGGATAGCTGACTGTAGGGAATTCACCATCCGGCAGCTCCTGCTCTTTTACTACATATACATTTTCAAATCCCAGCTCTTTTAACACGCGTCTTGCAGGAATATTTCCTGTGCCGTGCAGAGGGCTGTACACGATTTTCAGTTCTTTTGCCATGGCTTTGATGGCATCCATGTGGATCACCTGGCTTTTCAGCTCTTCCATATAAGCGTCATCCACTTCCTGTCCGATCACCTGGTACAGGCCGGCTGCCTTTGCTGCCTCCTCGTCCATGGTCTTAACAGCGGCAAAGTCTGTGACTTTTTTTACCTCGTCCATGATTCCTGAATCATGAGGCGGTGTGATCTGGGCTCCGTCCTCCCAGTAAACCTTGTATCCGTTGTACTCCGGCGGGTTATGGCTGGCTGTGATATTGATTCCGGCAATACATCCAAGCTTTCTCACTGCAAAGGAAAGCTCCGGTGTGGGGCGCAGGGAATCGAAAATATAGGCTTTTACACCGTTGGCAGCCAGGCACAGCGCTGCTTCTTTGGCAAATTCCGGGGACATGCGGCGGGAGTCATGGGCAATCGCCACGCCCTTGGCCTGACCGTTCACTGCTGCTATGTAATTTGCCAGACCCTGTGTGGTCTTTCTCACTGTGTAGATGTTCATGCGGTTAACACCGGCACCGATCACACCTCGAAGACCTGCGGTACCAAATTCCAGCTCTTTATAAAAGCGTTCTTTCACTTCATTTTCATCATTTTCAATTGCTTTCAACTCTTTTTTGGTATCTTCATCAAAATACGGGTTGGAGAGCCATTCCTCATAAAGCTTTTTGTAGTCCATATTCTACTACCTCCCTGTGCAACGTTGATTTATAGCGGACGTCCTCGGCACCAACTCCTCTATGGCCTGCCGGACCGCTCCTTTATGGGTCATCACAGCCCGCAGCCTGCGTATTGAGCGCTGCGGACAGTAACTATGAAATACATTATACACTATCACCGATGAAAATTCAAACATTGCACAGGGGTTTTCAGAAACTTTATACCGAAATATTTTCGACAAAGTTCATCCAATTATCATGCTGGGCTATGAGTTTCTCCAGTTTTTCCAGGTTTTTCTCGGAAATCCATGCTTTGCTGTGGGAATAGTAGTAGTTTGCCAGCTTCCAGAATTTCTCCGGATAGGCAAAACGGATGCGCAGGTTCTCTAACTCCTGCACATTCATAGGCTTCTCCTCATGATAGGCCAGAAGCATCTGCCGCCCCATCTCCAGGTCCCAGTTATGCTTTTCCAATATTTTGCGCATGAACTGGTAGAGATCCTCCATCTGGACATCATAGTGCCACCGGTCAAAGTTGATGACAGCCGTATTCTGGGCAAGCATCAGCACATTGTGCTGGTTGTATTCCCCGTGGCATACATCCCCTGTCTCCAGGGACCGGCACCGCAGATCCTCATAATCAGAGCAGTTAAGCCTCCTCTGGGCCTCCTCCGCATGCCACAGATAACAGGCAATGCTGTCCAGATACCTGAGCTCAAAATCATTTTTCCGCCGTTTCTGGCAGACAAATTTACGGATCTTCCGCAGCTCCCTGTTTTTCCTTTCATATTCCATGAGAAGCGGTTCCTTGACATAGTGTGTCTGGACCGGCATTTTCATTGTTTTATGTAGACTCGCCAGGGCTGTTACGCTGCGTTTAATGTCTTTCATAGACTGGGTGTCACATTCTCTTCCTTCGTACCACCGCTTTACCACATAGGGTATGTTGTCTTTGTCGGCTGAGACGTATGCGCCTTCCTGGTTAGGAAGGAGTGAATCCACGCTGATCTGATTCCGGGTACTTACAATCTCCAGAAGCTTAGCCTGATAACCAAGCTTTCTGGGCGAGCCGTTATATTCACGGATTTGAACCAGACCGGCCTGGGTGTCGCAGATGAGTGCACCTCTTCCGCGGTATGTGGATTTTGCTTCCAGTCCGTATTGCTCCAGTACGCTGAGACCCCTATCATACACTTCCTTGTCCCCCTTTACTTTGTGTCCTCTCTATTTTATGCAGGAGATTAGAAACGTAGAAGGCGAAAATATATGCAGGCGGACGACAGCAGGCGGGGAGGGCGGGCGGGGGGAAGGCAGGGCGGCTCCTGGCTCCGTTCCCCTCAGCTAACTTGCTCCCAGTTGCTAAATTCGTCAGCAATGGCTTCCTCATTAATCAACTGGGGCAAGTGGATCTTCGGCTCTCTCCACAAAACACTCGCCTCCCTGCCTTCCCCCCGCCCGCCCTCCCCGCCTGCTGTCTGATTATAGGAGTGCTGCGGTTGGCTTTCGGCTTGCCTGTTGATATGAGCACTGCGGTTGTCGGTCTCCTTGTCCGCTCTTTTAATGACTGCGGATGGAAATAGCTCACCCATAAGCTCACCCATAACAAAAAAACCATTGACACCACGATCATTCCTCGCAGTATCAACGGTTTTTTACTTTTCCCCTATACGAATTGTTTCTATAACAATATACAGCTCCAAAAAATCACTTCCGCTATCCCAACGCATCTCCCGATTCCAACACCTTCCCTCACCTAAAAACTCCTCACGGTGAGGACTTTTCCCTCACAGCTATCTGTTCTTCGCTGTCAGCCCGAACAGCCGGTGTGATGTGAGGGCAGGGGAGGCGGGGATACAGGCTGGCGAGTGTCTAGCGGAGAGAGCCGAAGATCCACTTGCCCCAGTTACTTAATGAAGAGGCCCTTGCCGATGAATTTAGTAAATGGGAGCAAGTTAGCTGAGGGGAACGGAGCCAGGAGCCAGGCTGTATCCCCGCCTCCCCTGCTCTCACGCCGCACCGGCTGTTCGGGCGTCCGCAAAAGCCACTCCCTTGCTTATCCTCTCCCCAACTCCCTCTCAACAATCCCCATCAGCCTCCCCTTCTCATTAATCTCCGGCTCCTCCAGCACCTCTTCCAGCAGCCTATTAAGCATCCCCCCAATTTCCGGCCCCGGCGTCATCCCCGCTGCTATCAAATCTCTTCCATTGACAGCCAGCGTCTTTACCGAAACACACTCTTTCCTCTCCAGCACCCCTCGGTAAATCTCCTCCACCTTCCGTATCCGCTCCAGCTTTTCCTCCCTGCGGTACTCACTCTGCGCCATAGTATCCGCATACTGCACCTTCAGCAGCAGAGGAAACAGATCCTCCCCTACCTTATTCAGTGCCCTGCGGACAGCTTTTGCATTGGGTTCCGGACGGTAATCATGCCAGTAAACCAGTTTTGTCACCTTTTGAATGGTATCATTGTCCAGCTTCAGCCTTCTCAGAACATTCCTCGCAGTCTTCTCACTTCCCGTACTATGCCCTTTAAAATGGTCCCTGCCGTTCTCATCCGTAGTCCTGGAAGCCGGTTTTCCGGTGTCGTGAAGGAGCATGGTGAAACGCAGGATCTTATCCGCTTCCACATATTCCAGGCTTTTCAGCGTGTGTTCCCCCACACTCAGACAGTGATGCGGCGTATTCTGCGGTGTTTCCATCATGGCATCAAACTCCGGAAGGACCACCTTTGTGATACCTGCTTCCCAGGCTGTTTTCAGCAGATGTGGATTTTTCGATACGAGAAGCTTTGTCAGCTCCGTGGCAATGCGCTCCGCACTGATCTTTGCCAGTGTGGGGGCAAGCTCCTGTGCGGCCTTTTTTGTCCGCTCCTCTATGGAGAATCCAAGCTGCGCCGCAAATCGGACGGCACGCAGAATGCGCAGGGCATCCTCTGTAAAACGCTCATATGGGTCGCCTACACAGCGGATGATCCCCTGTTCCAGATCCCGGATACCCCCGAAGGCATCCACAAGCCCCTCCCTGTCATTATAGGCCATGGCGTTGATGGTAAAATCCCGGCGGCGGAGGTCTTCCCGCAGTTCACCTGTGAAGACCACCTCTTTTGGATGGCGGCTGTCTTCATATTCCCCGTCAATACGGTATGTGGTCACTTCAAAGCCTTCCCTGCCAAGCATCACGGTCACAGTGCCGTGCACAAGCCCTGTGTCCACAGTGCGGCGAAACAGTGATTTGACCTCCATGGGTTTTGCTGATGTGGTAATGTCCCAGTCCGCCGGAGATGAATGGAGGAGGCTGTCACGAACACAGCCTCCTACCGCATAAGCATCATATCCATGTTCCTGCAAGGTTTCTATTATCTCTTTTACTCTCTTAGGAACTTCTATTTTCATTCTAGTACGCACGCCCCCAGTAGACCATCTTCTTAGCCGGTTTGCCGCAGCAGACACATTTGTCTGATAAGTTTTCCTGCTCAAAAGGTATGCAGCGGGATGTTGCCTGGACGTCCTCTTTGATCTTGTCCTCACATTCCTGGCAGCCGCACCACATGGCCTTGATAAATCCCGGTTTCTCGTTGACAGTCTGTTTGAACTCTTCATAATCAGTTGCCACATATGTGTGTGCATCACGGTGTGTTCTGGCACGCTCCAGCATATCACTCTGCATGATTTCCAGAATTTCCGCTGTCTTCTCTGCCAGAGCATCAAGGGATACCACTGTCTTCTCTCTGGTGTCTCTGCGGACAATGACTGCCTGGTTGGCCTCAATGTCTTTTGGACCGCACTCGATGCGGACCGGAATGCCGCGCATCTCCTGCTCTGCGAATTTAAATCCCGGGCTCTTGTCTGTCTCATCCACTTTCACACGGATTCCGGCAGCCTTCAGTGCGTCGGAAAGCTCACGTGCCTTTTCCAGAACACCCTCTTTTCTCTGCTGGATGGGGATCACCACTGCCTGAACCGGAGCGATCCTCGGGGGAAGCACAAGGCCGCTGTTGTCGCCGTGCACCATAATGATGGCGCCGATCATACGAGTGGTCATGCCCCAGGATGTCTGGTGTACATATTTTAATGTGTTGTCCTTGTCTGTATACTGAATGTCAAATGCCCTGGCAAATCCGTCGCCAAAGTTGTGGCTGGTGCCTGACTGCAGTGCTTTTCCGTCATGCATGAGGGACTCAATGGTATAAGTAGCCTCCGCGCCTGCGAATTTTTCCTTGTCTGTCTTGCGGCCTTTGATCACCGGGATCGCCAGCACCTGCTCACAGAAATCCGCATACAGGTTCAGCATCTGAACGGTTCTCTCCTCTGCTTCCTCTGCAGTGGCATGGGCGGTGTGGCCCTCCTGCCATAAGAACTCCCTGGAACGGAGGAAGGGACGTGTTGTCTTCTCCCAGCGTACCACGGAACACCACTGGTTGTATACTTTCGGCAGATCCCTGTGGGACTGGATGTCTCTTGCGTACAGGTCACAGAAAAGTGTCTCAGAGGTTGGGCGGACGCAGAGTCTCTCCTGGAGCGGTTCCAGACCGCCGTGTGTCACCCAGGCAACCTCCGGCGCGAATCCTTCCACATGGTCCTTTTCTTTCTGGAGCAGGCTTTCCGGGATGAACATGGGAAGATATACATTCTCCACACCGGTCTCCTTAAAACGTCTGTCCAGCTCGTGCTGGATATTCTCCCAGATCGCATAACCTGCCGGTTTGATCACCATACATCCTTTTACACTGGTATAGTCAACCAGCTCTGCTTTTTTTACTACATCGGTATACCACTGCGCAAAATCTTCCTCCATGGAAGTAATGGCCTCTACCATTTTCTTGTCTTTTGCCATAGTAATGTTTTGTCTCCTTCTACTGTTTATTTTTGTACAGACAGCTACACGTCAAAGCTGATGTTTCTGCCTGTGTGATTATATTTATAATAACGGACTCCCGCTGCGTCAAGCATTCGTTTGGAAGCCTGGACAGACGGAGTATCCGCGTATTTATCACTGTCATAGACAATGGTCTTGATTCCTGCCTGGATAATGGCCTTGGCACATTCATTGCAGGGAAACAGAGATACATAGAGCTTTGCTCCCTCCAGTGAATCGCCCCTGTAGTTTAGGATGGCGTTCAGCTCACTGTGGGTCACATAGAGATATTTTGTGTCCAGCTCCTCCCCTTCCCTTGCCCAGGGAAACACATCGTCTGAGCATCCTTTCGGGAAGCCATTATAGCCCATAGACAGAATCTTGTTGTCCGGGCTTACTATACAGGCTCCCACCTGGGAACTCGGGTCCTTGGAACGCATTCCCGAAAGCTTTGCAACCCCCATAAAATACTCATCCCAGGAAATATAGTCATTTCTCTTACCTGTCATTTTCAAAACCTCCCGAAAAACACCTGTTATTTTGTCCCGAAAATACGGTCTCCGGCGTCACCAAGGCCCGGCACAATATAGCCGTGGTCATTCAAATGTTCATCCAGGGCACCGATATAGATGTCCACATCCGGGTGTGCTTCGCTTAAAGCCTTCACACCTTCCGGCGCTGCGATCACACACATGAAGTGGATATTTTTCACGCCTTTTTCCTTCAGCATAGTGATGGCTGCCTCAGCGGAGCCGCCGGTGGCAAGCATGGGATCTGTGACGAAAACTTCACGCTCTTCACAGTCAGCCGGCAGTTTGCAGTAGTATTCCACCGGTTTCAGGGTCTCCGGGTCACGGTACAGACCAATATGGCCCACCTTGGCAGCGGGGATCATGGTGAGCATACCTTCCACCATGCCCAGTCCGGCACGGAGAATGGGAACTACTGCCAGTTTCTTGCCTGCCAGTTCTTTGACCGTTGTCTTTGTGATCGGTGTATCTATCTCAATATCTCTTAACTTCAGGCCTCTGGTGGCTTCGTATGCCATGAACATGGCGATCTCACTTACCAACTCCCGAAATTCCTTTGAACTTGTCTCTGTACGGCGGATGATGCCGATTTTGTGCTGAATGAGCGGATGCTCCATTACCTGTATTTTACCCATTTGTTTTCTCCTTTGTCTTCTATTCTTCGATCAGGTCGATTCTTCTCTGATGTCTCTCCTCACCGGAAAACTCTGTATTCAAAAAGGTATCCACAATCTTTACAGCCAGCCCCGGTCCTACCACGCGGCCGCCAAGAGCCAGTACATTGGCATTGTTGTGCTGTCTGGTGGCCTCAGCGCAGAAGCAGTCTGTGCACAGCGCCGCACGGATTCCTTTCATCTTATTTGCCGCTATGGAAATGCCGATGCCTGTGCCGCAGATCAAGATCCCCTTGTCACACTCTCCGCTCTGAATGGCCTTCCCCACTTTTCTCGCGTAGACGGGATAGTCCACTGACTTGTTGCTGTCACATCCGAAGTCCTTGTATGGAATCTTGTGTTCCTCCAGATATCCGATGATCTCCTGTTTCAGCTCAAATCCGCCATGGTCACAGCCTAATGCTAACATTTAAATTTCCTCCTGTATTTTCATTTTTTATCGCTCTGCAGTTTATGTGCCTGCACACGGAAACGGCTTGTCCGGCATATGTCTGCCCACCGCCCGCAGGCCTGTTAAACATGTATCAGATGATGCCCTGCCGCCTTGAGAAGCCGGTTCATAATGGCCTGTCCCATTCTGGGCGTATCAAAGGACTCTGAAAAAATATGATCTACCTGCTCCTCATCAAACTCTCTCAAAAGCCCGAACAGATGTCTCGCAATGGTCTCCTCATCCTGCCGTGTTCCGATACTCTTTATGACCTGGGCCTCATAGGCGCCCACAGTCTCATCCGTGCCGATGACGCCCACACGTTTTCCCTGAGCCTGCAGTTCACGGCTTTTTTCATTGATGGTTTTAATAACCTGCTCCGTGCTGCCTTCCACAATGGTCAAGCCGGCATTGGGGGCGTAGTGACGGTACTTCATTCCCGGGGCCTTTGGCTTTACCTTTTCATCCGTGATCAAAAGACCCTTGTCCATCCGCACCGGGCCGATCACCTCCTCAGCCATCTTCTGGCTGATATATCCGGGGCGCAGGATTACGGGTATCTCCTCTGTAAAGTCCACAATTGTGGACTCCAGCCCGATTCCCACATCTCCGCCGTCCAGGATCATATCCACTTTTCCGGTCAGATCTTCAGCCACATGGGCAGCCCTGGTGGGGCTTGGACGCCCGGATGTGTTGGCACTGGGTGCAGCAATATATCCTCCGCCGAGACGAATCAGCGACAGCGCTACCGGGTGGGAGGGCATCCGCACCGCTACGCTGTCAAGGCCGCCTGTAGTCTCATAAGGCACCGCATCGCTTTTTTTGAAAATCATGGTCAGAGGGCCGGGCCAGAACTTTTCAGCCATCTTTCTGGCTTTTTCCGGAATCTCACTGACAATCCGGTCCAGGCTCTCCATATCCGCAATATGGATGATCAGCGGATTGTCTGAGGGCCTGCCTTTTGCCGCATATATTTTCTCAGAAGATTCTGCATTCAGCCCGTCTCCGCCCAGCCCGTACACGGTCTCTGTGGGAAACGCAACCAGGCCGCCGTTTTTCAGGATCTCTCCCGCCTGCCTGATCACAGATTCATCGGGGTGTTCCCTGTCTACTGCCAATATTATGGTCTTCACGTTTTCTCTCTTCTTCCTGTCTGTTCTTTACATACATAACCATAATACCATTGTCTCTATGGTTTTTCCACAATTTTTTTACAGCCGGTGAGAAATTCAGGACTCCGCGTCTCCCAGATATGTAAGAATACCGTCCCGGACCGCTTCTGCCACCTTATCCTGGTATTCATCTGTCTCCAGAAGGCCCGCCTCTTTTGTATTGCTTAAAAATCCGCATTCCACAATATTTAAGATCCCCTCGCTGCGTTTCAGCAGATAATAGGTGGAATTGGCCTTCTCCACTCTCGGTCTGCTCACATCAAGCTGGCTGTTCATGGCATCCTGAATGCATTTTGCCAGTTTCCCGCCCTCTGCTGAGTGAGTGAAATAAAAAACCTGGGGGCCGCAGACCGCCTCGTCAGGATAACTGTTCTGATGGATGCTCACAGTGAGCAGGGGCTTCTTTTCCCTGATAAGCTCGCACCGCTTCTGCATATCCTGTACCTTCTTGTTTCTGCTGTCCGCGTCGTAAAGGCCGCCGTCCTCAGATCTGGTCATGATCACCTGATACCCTTCTTTTTCCAGAAGCTTCTGGAGCTTTTTCGATATTTTCAGGTTGATCTCCTTTTCCTCCAGTTTCTTTATGCCCACCACTCCGGGATCCATACCCCCGTGTCCGGCATCCACAACGATGACGCCTTTCTTTCCTTCCGCTTCCTTGCTCACCAGCCGCGCCCCTTCCCTGGAGAGCAGAAATGCAGAGGCAAGCAGAAGAACAGCCATTCCCAGTTCCACAACACGTCTTTTCTTCATCACAAAAAAATCCCTCAAAGCCTATTCGTTAAAGTATATGCTTTGAGGGACTTTCCTAATCTTTTAATTTCTGCCCGGCTGCAGTTTTTCAAAAAACTGTTCTGCCGGAACCGGCCGTCCGAAATAGAAGCCCTGTATGAGCCGCAGGCCCATGCTGCTCACTCTTCCGTATTCCTCTTCTGTCTCCACACCCTCCAGGCAGACCTGTTTCCCCACATCATTGCACAGTTCTGTGATGGAACGGATAAATGTGGCGTTGAACAGATCCGTGGTGATTCCCTTGACAAATCCTCTGTCTATCTTCACAATATCTGCAGGTATATACTTTAGCATAAAGAGGGAAGAATACCCCACGCCAAAGTCATCCATTGCCACCCGGACACCCATTTCCCGAAAGCTCTCCAGTGTCTCCCTGACTATGGCATCCTCCTTGACAAAATAGGACTCTGTCAGCTCCAGTGTAAGATTTGCGGGACTGAGTTTTATTTCGTCCAGGGTGTCCCTCACAAAGGACGTCAGATCCCCTTCCAGGAACTGCTGATAGGACAGATTCACACTCATGTTGAAATCAGGTTTCTGTTCACACCACTGTCTGCACTGGGCGGCGGCCTTGCGCAGGATCCACATGCCCATAGGAACGATCAAACCGTTCTGCTCCAAAAGAGGTATGAACTCACCGGGTGACACATCCCCGTATTTGCTGCAGTGCCAGCGGGCCAGCGCCTCGGCTCCGTAAAGCCTGCCTGTCTTTGCATCCACCTGAGGCTGGTAGCAGACAGAAAATCCGGCAAAGCCCCGCTCTATACTCTCTCTGAGCATCTGCACCATTTCCAGTTTTTTCTCCTTCTCCAGGGGAATCTCCGGAGAATAAATCGTCATCCGGTTCTTGCCCTTGACCTTGGAGCGCTCCAATGCATAGTTCGCGCACTTTAAGAGGTCCAGGTAATTGTCCGCATTCTCAGGGCAGACCGCGTAGCCCCCTGATATGGTACAGTAATATTTCTTTCCGCTGTACTCCTGCTGGCGTGTATACTTATTCTGGATCTTTGAAAAGATCTCCTGCGCGTCCTCTTCGGTACCGTTGGTAAGGATAATTCCGAACTCATCCCCGTCAAGGCGGTAAAGCCTGGCATTATCAGGGAGCATAGCACTTATATTTCCTGCCGTTATCCGCAGGATCTCATCCCCGAACATCCGGTCATACAGGTCATTTACATTCTTAAAGGCATCCATATCCAGGATCATGATCCCGATTCGGGTGATCTGGCTGCCGTCCATAAGGTATTTCTTGATACTGCCCTCAAATTCAAACCGGTTATACAGGCCTGTCATATGGTCAATCTGCTTTTCTTTGCCCAGATTCGTGATCATGCCGGCAAACATATCCGGTTTTCCGTACTGGTCGCGGATCAGCTTGCCTCTGCACCTCAGCCAGATCCATTCTCCCTCCGTATTCTTAGCTCTGTATTCAATGTTGTGTTCCTCTATACGTCCGTCCGCGATCTCCTGATTACTCTCAAGGAAATGTGCCTCATCATGGGGGTGAATCAGGCCGATCCAGCAGGCTGCCGCGTTCTCCACCACCTCACCCGGCAGGCCAAATTCCTGCACCATGGCCGGAGGATAACGAAACACGCCGGTCTTCATATTGCCTATAAATATGTAGTCATCTGTACTCTCTGTCAGCGCGTCATACAGACGAGCCTGGTTATATTGAAATTCATCCTTTGATTCCGCTTCCGAATCGTTGTATTTTAATCTGTTCTTTGCCCGCATAATATGATAATTACGCTTCTGCATATACATCAATTCATCCGTTTTGGCTATGATATCGGAAACTGTAAAGCAGTCCTCAGGATAGACTTCCACTGCTCCATAAGAAAAAGACGGCTGGCACTCCAGTCCGTAATCTTCCCGCTCTCTCTCCAGTATTTCCAAAATCTTCTGTATGCGCTTATCCGCGCAGATCAGCTCTTCCCCGTAAAATGCCACGATGAACTCATCACTGCTCAGACGGAAAATCACATCCTCCGGACACAGACAGCGTCTGGAAGCAGATGTGACAAACTGAAGCACCCTGTCACCTTCCCCGTCTCCATAACGATTGTTGATCCAGTTCAGACTGTCAATATCAAACATTGCCACTGTCAGCATTTTCTTCTCTTTTTTGGCTCTCTTGACGATCAGTTCCAGCCTGTCCTTGCCTTCCCTTCGGCTGGATACCCCTGTCAAAGAATCCATTGCTGCCAGCTGCCACAATTCCCTGTGCTCCATAACGCCCTCTCCTACACGAAACCCTTTATCCCTCTGCTATCTTATCATTGTAAATGGCAGCAGGGAGAGATACAAGTGTATTTTACCACATATTTGAAATAAATTCAAAAAACCCCGGGACTTTATCCTCCCGGGGCAATGAATCTTATTTTTCGTTTTCCAGTTCTTCCTCAAGAAGGGCTTCGTCTTCCTCACTCAGCAGCCTGGATATCTGCATGGCAAGTTTGGAGTCTTCGTCTTCCTCCTCCTCAAACTCTTCCAGCTCCGCAATATCATCCAGAGCATCTAAAAGGTCCAGCTCCTGGGTGTCTCCCAGGTGCAGCTCCTCCGCATCCTCCACCGGCTGGGGAAGTTCCACTTCCGGTTCTTCCTCAATGTCATTGAGTGAAGTGGGCATTGTGCTGATGATCTGGTGCACCTCTTTATAGGAAGCCATGAAACGCTTCTGCGCCTGGTTGATGAGCTGAACGATCTCATTCATCTCATCCTGGACAGCTATGTATTTTTTCTTGCCTTCCCGAAGCTTGTCATCGATCTCAGACTGTACAGCCTCCACCCGCTGTTTTGCCTCTGCCTCCGCCTCGGAAATCATGGTGTTGCATTTCTCCTCAGCATCTTTGATCATAGCATCTGACTTTAACTGAGCGTCAAAGACCAGTTTTCCGATGCTTTCATAATTGTCAATATACTTCTGGTATTTCTCGTGGATCTCCATCTCCAGTCGCTCCTGGTGCGCGTCCTTTAACTCAATGCGCTTCATAAGCTCTGCGATCTTGGCATCCTTTTCTGAGATGAGCTTTTTCAGTCTCAACTGTTCAGCAGCAGCTTCATCCTTCATTCGCTGCACCTGTTCTAATACGTCCTCCTTATCAAATCCCCCCATGATCGTGGTTTTAAATATTTCATGTTCTCCCATTACTCCACCTGTTCCTTTCTGCATCACATCCTGCTGTTTTTACTGCAGGTACTGGCTGATGGTATTCCACACGTCAGCCCTCTCAAATCCCAGTTTCCATTCTGCCACGCCTCCCAGCTCATACTTCTGTACAAGCTGCATCTTGGCATCCAGTGACTGCTCATCCTCCAGCCACATCTGATATAAACCATTGTCTGTTGACAGCTCCGCATAGTTCTGCGAAACATCCTTGTTCCAGTACATTTCCATGCCCATCTCTGTCACAATTTTACTTGCCTGGTCCATACCCATGATCTCACTCGTTACAGTGCCGGCATTGTCAGTAAACCAGAGCCTTGTATAGAAGGGAACTCCGTTGATCACCTTATTCTTCGGAACTTCCTTTAAGGTCTGCTGGATTCCCTCCTCCACAAAAGGCAGGGAGGCGACAGAACCTGCTTCCTCTGTTCCGTCTGTGTGTTCATCATATCCCATGATAATGACATAATCCGCCACGATTCCCTGTTCCTTCCTATTATAAAAGGAGGTAAACTGCGGAACCGGATTGTCTACAGACAACACCAGGTTATTTTTCCGACAGGATATGGACAGTTCGCGTATAAACTGGATAAAATGGGGCGCCTCCTCCTGCGTCAGTGCCTCAAAATCCACATTAATGCCGTCCAGCCCTACCCTTACTGCCTCTTCTATGAGTTTCTGAATGAGATGTTCCCTGGATGTGCGGTTAGACAGCGTGTCCAGAGTGCTCACATCTTTGTTGAAATTGTCGATCAGTCCCCAGACTTCCAGCCCCTTTTCATGGGCCAGGTTCACGTAATCCGCACTGGCAAGGGAGGAGATGGTTCCCTCTGCTCCGGTAACGGAAAACCAGGTAGGTGAAATCACATTGATCCCCGTAATGTTCTCCAGTGTCTGGGCAAGTCCTGCATTGGCATCCTCTGATGTAACCTGGTGCCATGCCAGATTGATCTTGTGGTCTCTTGTCAGGCTGGTAAACTCCTCTTTATAGCTGCCGTCATATTCTGCCTTCTTCTCCTCAGGGGCTGTGAGGTCCTCCTTGGACACATAGCCGTTGAAGCCGTCAGAAGTTGCTACCTGGGACCAGTTATCCAGCTCTTCTATAAGCGTCAGTTCCGTTCCCTTTGCCACATCCGTCAGAATATCACTCTTGATGCCCCCGCGGTAACGGATCACGGTATCGTTCTTTGCTTTTACGATCTTTTCACTGCCCCACTGATAGCGGATCACCGCTTTGTTTGGACTTTCGGTCACCGTACTGGTGATCTCCATATATTTCTGAATAAAATCAAGGGCCAGATAAATTTTATCATCTGTCTGGCGGATGATTTTATAACCTTCATCTTTATTTTCACCATTCACCGTATAAGACGTGCTCTCCGGTGCTATGGCAAGAATCTCCTTTGGTGTGGTGTAGAGCATCTGGCTGCTGTCCGCTTCCCAGTAAAAACGCCCTCCCAGCACATTTGACACTGTTTCATAATCCAGATAGACCCTTCCGTCCATCCATTTGCCCTTCGTATCACTCACTGTATTCTGGAGCACCAGGGCCACGTCATCCTCTTTCTCCAATCCATAGTAAGTGTTCAGATCCATTCTCGTATCGGAAGGTGTATGTCTCTTGATCGCGGCAGTCAGCACTCCCACAGCTGCAACCACAACGATCAGAAGGATGACTACCAGCACCATAACGGCATTGCTGTTCCTTCTTCTCCTCCGCCTTCTCTTCTTTTGACTCATAATTAAACTCCTTATTTTTTCTCGCATTTCTCCACCATTATAACATACTTTTTCCGTTCGTCATTACTTTCTTCGACAATTTATATTTTTTTAATAGTAGGAAATTCGGGAAAACTTAACAGCCGGATTGGGGAAAAGCCCTGAAACTCCCAGGGTTTTTCCCTGTTCCGGCCCCCTGTTATACATACCGGGAACGCAAATATTACAGGGTTACATCTATGGCTTACTCATTTTTCACGAAATCAAACTGCAGTCTTTCCACCTCCCCTCTTTCGTTCTGCACATAGTCGCGCATATAGACACCTTCCTCTGCGATACTGCATGCCTGTTCAATCTCTTCCGGCGTGCTGGGGCTTCCGTTTAGTAAAAGGGGAATCCCCTGACGCCGGTAAGTCTCCAGCTCACATCGGAGCGCTCTGGTTTCCTTGTCTTTCTTCATGTTTGCTGTGGACAAAAGTTCGTGATATATTATACCTCTGTCCTCTCCTTTCTTCTTGAAACGCGGTTCCAGTATTACAGATAAAGAAAGGCGCTGTAATCCCCATAATAAAAATAAATCCATGGTCTTAGTGTTCTGTCACATGGGATCATGCAAATCGTACAGAATGTACTCTCTGCCTGCGGTCAGACGCCGCCTGAAATGAAAACTTAGAATATTGTCATTGACGAAGGCCTACGGGATATCATCACTCCCCTCTGTAAAATATTTTACAGCACTCCTTCTTTGTCTGTGAAAATCATTATATCATACATGAATTTGTCTTAGCAAGCTGTTTTATGTAATTATTTTCCTTTTTTATCATATTTTTAATTTTTTCCACATATATGAAAAAAGTATGAAGCGCTTTACATACCGGCGTTTCATAGTATATAATATAAATGAGATACCAGCATCTTTGTTTTGCCAGACGGCAGAACCGACAGATAGACAGGATGTGATAAAATGAAGATAGAAAAAATCAACGACAACCAGATACGTTGCACGCTCACAAAGGCTGATTTGGAAGACCGTCAGATTCGTTTAAGTGAACTGGCTTATGGTACGGAAAAGGCCAAAGACCTGTTCCGTGATATGATGCAGCAGGCAAACTATGAATTCGGTTTTGAGGCCGACAATATACCGCTGATGATCGAGGCAATCCCGGTTTCTGCCGACAGCATTATCCTGATCATCACCAAGGTGGAAGACCCGGAGGAACTGGACACACGTTTTTCTAAGTTCACACCTTTCGGCGGACCTGCAGGAGACAATGCTCAGCCTCCTTTAGAATTTGAGGGAGCCGATGATATCATCGATGTATTCCAGAAAATCTACGAGGCAAAAGCAAAAAATGCAGCCAAGAAAAAAGGAGTAAAAACCCCGGCACCATCTGAGACACCGGAAGTACCTGTCCGTCTCATACGGCAGTACCGTTTTCAGGACCTGGACGGCGTGATCCGTGCAGCCCGCGGCCTGAACAACTTCTTCCAGGGCGTAAACTCCCTGTACAAAGACAGTGCAACAGGGGAATATGAGCTGGTGATCCACCAGTCCGAGAATACTCCATCCGATTTCAATAAAGTCTGCAACATGCTCTCCGAGTACGGAAAAGGCAGTGCCTTCTCACAGGCAGGGGAAGCCTATCTCCAGGAGCACAGCGAACGCATCATTGCTGATAAAGCACTACAGAAATTAGCAGCCCTATAACCGGATGCTGGTAAAAGTAAAAAGCCCCGGCGGACCTCCACTTCTTTGTGGAGACCGCCGGGGCTTTTCACTTTTCATTATTTATCTGCCAGGAAATCGTTGATCTGAGCAGTCAGAACATCTGCGTCAATTCCATGAACCATGGCAGCTTCTTCCAGGCTTTCACCCTGAGCGGAAGGACAGCCGATGCAGTGCATACCGGCTCTCATCAGAATCGGAACAATATTTTCATCCACACGGAGTAATTCGCCGATTGTCATATCTTTGGAAATTGTCATGATAGTTTCCTCCTTTTTTCGTACTGTGTATTATTATAAACTCTTTTTCTCCTATATTCAACTGTTTTTCTCCGGTTTTCTTTTTCTTCTCGAAATTCACGGATTGTTTAGAAATAAAGACTTGTATTCTAATACCAAATATATTAGAATATGCGTAAGAGCTGAATCTTATACCATCGAATTTTCCCAATGTACTGCTGCTGCAGGTCCTGGGCCAGATCAGGTATGATTCAGAAATTATAAAAGGAGGATTTTAAGTATGGCATACGTAATTACAGACGAATGTGTAAGCTGTGGAACCTGCGAAGGAGAATGCCCATCTGAAGCTATCTCCCAGGGCGATGACAAATACGTTATCGATCCGGACAAATGTGTTGACTGCGGAACTTGTGCAGAAGCATGTCCTACAGAAGCAATCGTAGAGGGTTAATAACTTTAAAAAAACACAAACCTGTATCACGCAGGTTTGTGTTTTTTATTATCTTTTTTTCTTAAACAACTTTTTATTCTTCTGCCGCTCCTGTTCCATGGCTGCTGCCACTTCCCTGCGGGATTTCTGACATATTCTGATTCTCTCATCCAGCCTTTTATAACGCTCTTCCCCGGAATGAAGGGTCCGCATCCGTTCCTTTACCAGCCTGTCCAGTATTTCCATAAATTCAGCCGGTACCCTGTTGTCCGCTTCTGTTGTCTCGGCCTTTCCTACAGACTGCGGCGGCCTGCCTGTCACGGCTCTGTTCTGAGCTGCCCGGTTCTTTTTGCCGGATGCTTTTCTTGCAGATGCCTTTCTGTTTTTTCTGGCAGCGGACATTTCCCTTTTCTGCTCTGCAGGCTCTGCGGTCCTCTGCCGTACCGGTTCACATGGCTTGTCCTGGTTATGGTTTGATCTTTCCTGACTTTTCACAGGCTGCGGCTGTTTAGGTGTATTTTCCTGTGTCTTTTTACTGTGTACTGCCTCTTCCCGGTTTTCTTCATCCTTATATAAAAAGGGAATCAGGCTGCCAATCTCTTTTAATGCAAGTCCCTTTTTCTTCAGTTCTTTAATAGCCAGAAGTACCTGGATATCATATCGGGTGTAGTATCTGTGTCCCATTTCGTTTCTGTCAATCGGCAGGTGCAGCTCATCTTCCCAAAAGCGCAGGACATGGGACTGCACGTCCAAAAGCTTCGCCGTCTCAGAAACCGAATAGCTGGTTTCACTCATATACTGACCCCTTCCATTTTGCGTCTTTCTTTAAGAAACATTATAGCAGGGCATGGAAAAATTGCAAGAAAATGTGTTCGACAAAACCTGCCGGAATATCACTGGCAGACATAGGCGCCGTCCACAATCAGGTCGGTTCCGGTCGTATACGCGGAAGAATCCCCGGCAAGATATAAAACCGCCCCGATAAGTTCCTCAGGAGTCCCCATCCTGCCGTATGGCATCATCCCTTTCCAGGCGTCCTTCAGCTCCTGGGGGGTGTCTACGGACATAGGCGTGGAGATGTATCCCGGACTTAAACTGTTCACCCGGATGCCATAGGGAATCCATTCCAGGGCCAGGGACTTTGTCAGATGGATAACTCCCGCCTTCGATGCATTGTAGGAAGCCTGCCACTGAGGTATATTTACAATGGTCCCTGACATGGATGCCATGTTGATGATGCTGCCGTGTATCTTTTTCTGTACCATAAGGCGTGCAGCGCTCCGCGCCATAATGTACTCCCCGGTCAGATTCACGTCAACCACCTGCCTGAACTCCTCTATGCTGGCCTCAAAGGTGCTTTTGTGAATGCAGATGCCGGCATTGTTAAACAATACATGAATACCGCCGCTTCTCTTTTCAATCTCCTCCACTGCCCGGTCCACACTCTTCTCATCGGTCACATCAGCCTTGATGTCATAGGCTTTATTGCCGTCCTCCAAAATGAGTTTCACCGTTTCCGCTCCTCCCGAACGGCTTATAACGACAACCTCGGCTCCCGCGCTGGCCAGCCCTCTGGCCACTACCTGTCCGATTCCCCTGTTTCCGCCTGTTACAACAGCGGTCCTGCCTTCAAGTCCAAAAAGTTTGTCAAGATAACTTGCTGATTTTTCAGACACGGTTATATCCCTCCTTTAGTTCTCTGTAGATTTCTTCAATATCTGCGATTCTGGGGTTTGCCTGATAATCAGGCAGTTCATGTCCCCTTTCTGCTATTTTTCTAAGTATATCATATGCAACACCGAATTGGCGGAAATTCAGCCACATTCCCATATTTTTCATCAGTTTTTCTATTTCTCCGCAGCACTCCGATGCAGCCCTGAAACCGATTTATATACTTCCGTATTTATGCCATGCTTCCAACATTGCCCTGTAATTCTCAATTGGTGTCTCAATCGCAACGGCATTGGAGTTGCCGAAGATAAAACCCGGATACTCCCTGCACTCCAAAAGAATTCTCTTTGCCTCTTCATACACCTGGTCCGGCGTTGCAGTCAGCATTATTCCACAGTCCAGATTACCACAGAGTGTCACTCGATTTTCCATAAATTCCTGAACTCTCCTGATATCCATACCCGCAAGCGGATCAATTGCCTGAAGGCCATCCACACCTGAATTCCTAATATCCTCCAATAGCAGATCAATGTTACCATCCGTATGTAAAATTGCCGGAACCCCTTGACTGTGCAAATAATCTGAAAATTTCCGCAAATATGGAAAATACCATCGCTGCTGCTGTTCACGATTGAAAAACGGTGCCCGATTGTCCGCTACATCAGATCCTGTATAAATTGCATCCGCACCTGCATCAATCAGACGTTTCGAGTTTTCCAAAAAGCTGTCATAAATCTTTTTGCACATCTCATCAATTACTTCCGGTTCATCAAACATCTGAAAACAGAATTCCTCGAATTCTTCACCAGAAGGCATTGCAATCACGCCGGCACAGGAACATACAACAGCAAAATCAGGTGCAAGCCTCCTAATATTCCTAACAAGTTGCACCCTATCCAAGTCCGGAAGTGTATAAAAACAATTCCAGGGATTGTCAGGGATTGACACTGCCGAAAATCCCAGTTCTTCACCACACTTCACCAGGATTTCTGCATCCTTTTGCAGCGCACGGCTTCTTTCTGTCTCCGTCAGACTCAAATACTCTTTTCCGGACACAAAATGTTCGCCTCCCACCTGATCCCAAATATGAAAATGCAACTCCCACAGAGGTATTTCCTTCTGTGCTTCCCCATGCCTCAGCACTCTTAAAAAATTTTCTCTTCTGGACAACGTTTCTGCTCCTCCATTTCCTTTATCGAAATTTTCTTATTTGCCTTCTAAACCTTCTGATTTTTCAGACACGGTCATATCCTTCACTCAGCTCTCTGTATATTTCTTCAATATCCGCGATTCTGGGGTTCGCCTGATAATCAGGCAATTCATGTCCCCTGTCTGCTATTCTTCTAAGCATCTCATATTCAACACCGAATTGGCGGAAATTCAGCCACATTCCGATATCTTTCATCAGTTTTTCTATTTCTTCGCAGCACTCCGATGCGGCCCTGGAATCAGAGACATCTTTCAGGGCAGGATTGAAAATGCGTCCCACCTCTGCAAATTTTTTCTCTGCTGCCAGACAGGTGAACCGTAAAAAGGACGGATATGTCAAGGCCAGGGATTCCCCATGCATGATCTGAGGGCAATGTCCGCTGATCGTCATACCCACACCGTGGGGAAGTGTCACGCCTGCGTTGGCAATAGCCAGACCTCCGCAGGTATCTGCCCAGGCCATCCCTTCCCTGGCTTCCATATCTTCACCATCCTTTACCGCCCTTCTCAGATATTGGGCAGCATATTTTATCCCTTCAAGTGCGATCATGTCCGTATACGGAGAAGCTTTTACATTGATATAGCTCTCAAAGCAGTGACAAAAAGCGTCAAAACCGGTGGATGCAGTTATATGGGCAGGCATGGATACTGCAAGCTCCGGGTCGATCAGCGCAACGCGGGGATAAATCAGGTTGTTAAAAATAGCACTCTTGGTACAGGTCTTTGTCTCCGTCATGACTGCAACCTGCGTGACCTGTGACCCTGTCCCCGCTGTTGTGGGAACTGCGATCACAGGCAGCGTTGCCTGCGGCTGCGGATTTTTAAAAAACAGATAATCCCACGCCGTGCCTTCGTTTGCGGCTGCCACGGCAATGGCTTTTGCCGTATCCATGGCAGAACCACCCCCAAGACCGATCACAACCTGGCAGCCTTCTTTTTCGGCAATAGCAGTTCCCTCCTCCACACATTTTGTAGTGGGATTCTGCGATACTTTGTCAAAATGAAAAACGGTAAGGCCGCTGTTTCGCAGGCTTTCTGTAATCCTGTCATATAACTTTTCCCTGGAAGACTTTTTTTTGCCGGTAACCAAAAGGATTTTATTTCCAAGGCCTGCTGCCAGACCGGGAAGCTCTTTAATACAGCCGCTTCCGAAAATAATTTTTGTTGTCTGTTCATATTCAAACTTTTTCTTCATACGCACGCCCCCCGTCACATATAAATATTCTTTCTCTTGATTTTCAGGACAGTAGCAATGTTGTTTTTCCTGGCCTTTGCCGTGTCGATAAGAAGAACATCACCTTCTGCACTCCATGTAAGCGGCTGTCCGTCACCTAAAACGGTTATGCTTTCAATCTCCTCCTTATAGACCATTGGAAGTATATGATGCAGCGCCACCTGGTCTCCTATTCTTCCCAGCGCAGATGCATAGATATACTCATCTCTCATGGTATACCGGATGTCCCTCGGTGTATATTCCACTTCATCCATCTCACTAAAGGCACCGGAACCGGTCATTTTAGTAGGACCCTCCTCTGCTGTACGCCACGGTGTGGTATCATAGACTGCCTCTCCGTTTTCCTCTAGCCATGCCCCCATTTCCAGCAGTATTTTCCTGGCTTCTTCCGGGATGGTTCCATCCGGCTTTGGCCCCACGTTCAAAAGCAGATATCCATTTTTGCTTACATTGTCCAGCAGATAATGGATCAGGGATTTGGCTGATTTATATTCTGCATCCTGCATATATCCCCAGGCTTCTCCCGCGTCCACTGTAGTGTCCGTGATCCAGTCATGGTATGTAGCTTCCGCAAACCTTCCCTGTTCCAGGTCAATCAGACCCGTGCCCACAGGCAGGTGGTTCCATTTGTAGGAGACAACTGTCTTCTGACCATTTTTCTCCGCCATATCCCTGTAGTAAGTGAGAAATTTTCTCTGATAATAATCATTGATAAAAGCCAGACCGAAATCAAACCATATGTAATCCGGGCTGTATGCATCTATGACTTCTTTCAGCTTAATAAACCATTTCTCATGAAACGCCGCGCTCGGAAGGTCCTGTGCGATCCACTGCCTGTCTATAGCGCCGTCCATGGTATCGGACCAGCGGATCGGTTCCGGCAGATATCTTTTGTCAGATCCCCAGTCCATATTATGCGCCTCGCCGTACAGACCTGCGTATCTTGGGTCTGAGGTGTCATATTCCTTTACCCAGTGAGGATAGAATTTCCAATTTTCCGCATGGTGGAAAGCTGTCATGAAGTGCATACCCTGCTTCCGCACTGCTTTTTCCAGTTCTCCTACCACATCCCTCTTAGGCCCCATGGCTGCTGCATTCCATTCATTGACACGGCTGTCCCACATGCTGAATCCATCGTGGTGTTCCGCCACAGGACCTGCAAATCTCGCACCTGCTTTTTTAAATAATTCTGCCCATTCCGCAGCGTCAAATTTTTCCCCGGTAAACATGGGGATCAAATCTTTATATCCCGTCTTGGAAGGGTGTCCGAAATGCTTGCAGTGATAGGCAAACTGGTCGGTCCCCTCCTGATACATCTTATACGGATACCAGGAAACATTTGGACCAAATGCCGGCACACTGTAAACACCCCAGTGTGTATAAATCCCGAATTTTGCTTTTTTCATCCAGTCCGGTGTCCGGTAATCCGTCAGTTCTTTCCAATCCTTTACTTTTATCCCCATAATTTTCTTCTCCTTTTTATTTGTTGGCACCGCTTGTCAGCCCTTTCACTACATTTTCCTGCAGTACCAGATACATGGTAAGAGGCGGCAGAATGGCTATGAAGATAGCTGCCATCAATGCGCCGTAATCACTTTTCCTGGCTCCCACAAAATTAAGCAGACCCACCGAGATGGTTCTGAGTTCCGCCTTACCTATAAACACCATGGAGACCAGAAGGTCATTCCATGTGTACATAAATACAAATATACCAACTGTTGCGATCGCAGGCTTCACAAGGGGCAGAACAATCCTTGTAAATACCTTATATATACTGCATCCGTCAATGATCGCGGCTTCCTCCAGGGATGTGGGAAGGCTGTTCATGGAGCCTGTTATGATAAAGGTAGCCAGCGGCATATGGGACGCTGTAAAAAGCAGGATCAAGATCAGATAATTATCTCTGATATCAAAATTATTGATCGCCCAGGCCAAAGGTACAATGATACTCTGGATTGGCACCATCATTCCCATGACAAAATAAACTCTGACAGCACCCTGTCCCTTAAAACGCAGGCGGGAGATTGCAAAAGAAACCATACTTGCAGCCAGAGCCGTAAGTGCCAGTGTCACAATCGCCAGAAACATGCTGTTTAAAAACTGCCTTCCTATATTTCCTATTTCAATGGCTGTCTTATAATTTTCAAAATGAAATTCCGAAGGAAATTTGAATGGTGAAGTAAAAATTTCTGTATTTGTCTTAATAGATGAAATTATAACGAAATACAGCGGATAAATGAAAATAAAAAGAAAGAAAAAAGAAACCAGGTATAATATTATTTTTTTCGTTATTTTTCTAGTATGATCGTTCATTTTCTTCCTCCTTAATACTCCAGCCGTTCCCGTTTTGTAATGCGGAGACTTATGACAGTAAATATAACGCTCAAAATAAAGATATAAACACCGATAACAGATGCCTTTCCGAAGTCATTGTACCGGAAAGCCTCTTTGTATAAAAGTGTACTGGGCACATCGGTCAGACCGTTTGGACCTCCCTCTGTCATAACATAGACCAGATCAAACGTTTTCAATACTGCGGTTACGATCACAACGATGCTGGAAATGATCGATTCCCATATCATTGGAATGATAATATGGAACACTTTTTTTAATCCCACCGCTCCGTCCAGTTTTGCTGCCTCCACCACATCGTCAGGAATCCCTGAAATAGCAGCGTAACTGACAGTCATATGAAACCCGATGCCGCACCATGTATTCACCAGAATAATAGTTGTCATGGCCGTATTCTTATCTACCAGCCAGCTTTTCACCAGACTGTCAAGACCAATTCCCTGAAGCATGGTATTCAGAACTCCTGTGGGCATCAGAATAAAGTACCAAAGAAGACCAATAACGGTTGTGGAAAGTACCTGAGGTACAAAATACGCAAACTTAAAAAAACGATATCCCCTAAACCGCTCACTGAGCATAACCGCCAGCAGAAGCCCAATGGGAAGCTGCGTACACAATGTCAGCACCATGAACCACATAATATTTTTGATGGAATGCCAGAACATGGCATCTGTAGCAACCGCCTTAAAATTACTGAATCCCACAAATACCATGGGGACATTTTTGATTCCATTCCACTTAAAAAAGGACATGACCAGGGAACCGCCGATAGGAACCATTAAAAGTACTGTATATAAAAGGAATCCCGGCATCAGAAAACATAACACTGCCTTTTTATTCCTTCTTATTCTCTCCATTGCTGTACCTCCTTTTCTGAAAAGGCCGCTGCAGAGCCAAACTGCAGCGGCCTGATGTTACTTCCGGTTACTGGCCTGAACCAGCCGCTTCCAACCGGCTCTGAATCTGTTCTGCCGCTTCATCTGCTGTCATTCCGGTAAGTGCGCCGATAAATGCTTCTCCCACAATATCCTCCAATACTGCCACTGTGTCGTAAGCCCAGGCATCACTGCCCCATACCTTAACATCATTTTCCTTTATCGTGAGCAGATCAGCAAGAAGAGGACTCATCTTGTCAGTTTCCAGTTCAACATCATTTCTGACTGGAATGTTGCCGCAGTCATAGGCATATCTCTGCTGGGTCTCCTTGCTGGCAAACATGCTGGCAAGCTCCCACACATATTTGAGTTTCTCCGGTTCATCCTTCAGGTGACCACCCAATTCCAACTGTGACGGATATGCAATATCATTGTCCTTAAATTCTTCCCTGTCAGTGAAATACGGCATGCGGAATACACCTACATTGTCCTCCATGTCTTTAAGTTCTGCGATCCTCCAGCTTCCGTCAAATGACATGGCTGTCTGTCCGCTGACAAACATAGCTTTTTCTGTCTCATAATCAAGGCCCAGATAATCTTCCCCGAAGATTCCTCTGTCTGCCAGGTCCTGTATAAACGCAATCGTTTCCACTACATCTTCATCTGTCCATTTTGCTTTTCTTCCGCCCAGTTCCTTTGCCTTTTCCACTCCGCACATCTTGTAGAGAAGTCCTGTCTGGATATGTACTACCCGCCATGCATTGGTAGCACCTACAACCCATGGCGTGACCCCTGACTCTTTGAGTTTATCGCATACATCATAGAATTCATCCCAGGTCTCCGGTGCTTTTTCAATCCCTGCTTTCTGGAACAGTTCTTTGTTGTAATAGAAGACTTCCATCTGATTGTTAATGGGCAGTGCGTATGTCCCCTCTGTTCCGACAGACGACAGTTCCATCATATCAAGAAGTGTGGAATCCACATTGTCTTTGATATCCGGTGTCTCTGCAATTAAATCGGTCAAGTCCAGAAAAACTCCCGTGTCTGCATATTCCTTCATGATACTGATACCGGGCCACTGGATAATGTCCGCCACATTGCCGGATGCAACATCTGTTTTGAACTGGTTCGTAAAGCTGTTGCTGTCATTCGTACTCTCATCCTGGATAGTGATATCCGGGTATTTTTCCTGAAATTCCTGAAGAACCTCCTCTTTCAGCTTAGTTCCGCTGTCAGCGCCTGACATTCTTGTAAGAAGACGGATTGTGATCTCCTCCCCGCTCCCTTCCTTTTCAGAATCTGTTTTTGCCTCATCTGTCTTTGTCTCTGTCTTACTTTCAGCATCCTGACCTCCGCTGCCCGCGTCCGTATTGCCGCCGCAGGCAGAGAGTCCTGCTGATGCCATAACTGCTGCCAAAAGCACTGCGATTTTCTTTCTCATTCCTTTACTCATAATTAATACCTCCATAATTTTTGCTGTACCCTTAGGACATTTTTTCCGGATCTAATTCCCATATTTTATAAACTTCTTCAGCACCAGGGATGCGGATCCGACTGCGGTGCCGTTCTCACCCATCTGAGAAATAACCAATTTCACCTGCCTTCCTGCAAATTTCATCTGCCTCTCGCGAAGCACTTCCTTTACTTTCTTTAAAAAAATATCACCTGCGTTGGTCAGACCCCCAAATAAAATGATCAGGTCTGGGTCCAGCAGATTAATATAATTTGCCAGTCCGATTCCAATATACTGCATGGCCCGTTCTGTTATCTGTATTGCCAGACGATCCCCCAGACGCGCCGCTTCAAATACTGTTTTCGCTTCAATACGATTGATATCTTCATTAACCAGTTCCATTATTTTCGTTGCATTGCCTTCCAATACAGCGATCTTGGCATCTCTGGCGATAGCATTTCCCGACGCGATAGCCTCCAGACAGCCAAGGTTGCCGCAGTTACATTTTGGCCCGTTTTTCTCCAGGATGATATGGCCAATCTCTCCGCTGCTTCCTGAACTTCCCCTGTAAAACTCCCCTTCCCGCATGATAGCAGAACCAATTCCGTGTCCCAGATTTACCACCAGAAAATTTCTGGAATCCACACCTGCCCCGAAATAATATTCTCCCATAGCCAGTGCCCGGTTTGCGTTCTCAATTGTAATATCCATCTTAAACCGTTCACGGATGGGTGTTAACATGTCAACATTCTCCCATTTAAAATCAGGGGAAAACAGAACCTTTCCGCTTTTCTCATCCAGAATTCCCGGCATGCCGATTCCCATACCTAATATCTGCTTCCTGGACAGTCCGCTCTCGCGTATCACATTCTCTATCACCTGAATCAGCCTGGATATCCATACCTCAGGCACAGCTGTGCCTCCAGTCTCCATGATTTCACGGATAAATACCTCCCCGGCAAGATTCATCATCAGCACATTGGTTTTACTGCGCCCTACCCCTACTCCGATAATATATTTCGAGTCTGGTACCAGCTCCAATAACTCCGGGCGCTTTCCCCCGCTGGATTCACCCTTTCCCACATCCTGCACAAACTGTTTATGAGAAAATTCCTCTGTTATTTTCATGACTGTTGGAATACTAAGGCCGATAGTCCGCGCAATCTCCGCGCGGCTGATAGGCCCTTTTCTTCTTATCAGATCAAAAACCATACTCCGGTTCATCTGCGCCATTGCAAATTTATCATATTTCACTTTTATCTGCTCCTTACCAACTTACTTAATTTAACTAACTAACTGAATAAAAAAAATAATTTCGCTATATTTAGACAAATTATCTTTTTTTTCTTTCCGGTACGCTCAGATGTCTTCCATATTTCGGAGTTACTTAATTAACTTAACTAACTTTATATGTGAATTATAACGTACTGTCCTTTCATTGTCAACCCCTTTTTGTGCATTTTAACATTAATTATGGAGAGATGATTGGGGCGCCGAAAAGTCCCTGAAAAACTTCGCGGGGCGTCCGACTTCTCAGAACGCCCCGCCCTTTTCTATAAACAGCCTTGTCAGCATAGTGGCAGCCCCAATGGCTGTGGCACATTCTCCCAATGTACCAATTCTTATCACAACATTTTTTCCGGTATACTTCATTTTATATTTCTCAACGGTTTTCTGCATCTGCTCAAAAAATAAATCCTGGGATTTTGTCAGACCGCCGGCAAGAATGATCGTATCCGGGTCCAGCAGGTTAATACTGCTGGCTATGGCTATTCCCACATACTCCATTGCCTCCTCTATAACTTTCCGGCTTAATGTATCCCCCGCCCTGGCTGCCTCAAACACCATCTCTGCTTCTATTCTTCCCTGTTCAGATACCATTCTGCTGACCAGACTCTGCTTTCCCTCTTTTATTTCCTGCTCCATCCGTTTCGCAATGGCATTGCCGGAAGCCAGCGCCTCCAGGCATCCTCGATTGCCGCAGTCGCAGAGCGGTCCGTCAGACTCCATGATCATATGCCCGAATTCACCGCAGGTTCCGCTTTTTCCATACAGTAACTCTCCGTTCTCAATAATAGCAGCTCCTATGCCGTACCCCAGATTGATGCATAATATATATTCTGCGTTCTTTGCTGCACCGTAGGTGTATTCTCCAATTGCCAGAGCACGGTTTGCATTTTCTAAAAGAATCCTGAAATCCGGAAGGCGGTTTTGAAAAATGCGCATCAGAGGCACATTTACCCAGTTAAAATCAGGCGAGAAGATAACATCCCCTTTTGCATAATCCAGAATGCCCGGCATACCGATGCCGATTCCCATAAAACGTTCTTTGGAAATACCGCTTTTTATGATCAGGGCCTCCACATGGGATGCTATTTTTTCCAGAAACTGTTCCGGCTTTTTGATATCCTCCTCTGTGGTAGGAAAACATTCCTTTGACATAATGACAGCCGCCATATCGATAATCACGATCTTCACGTAATGGCGGCCGATATCTATTCCTGTTATGTAATAAGCGTTTGAAACAAATTCCAGTAAATCAGGTCTTTTTCCTCCTGTAGACTCACCTTTTCCGATAGTTTTCACCAGATTCTGCCGTTCAAATTCCTCTGTGATCTTCATCACTGTAGGAATACTCAGCTCAGCCTTCCTTGCGATCTCCGCTTTGTTGATCGGGCCTTGTGTCCGAATCATCTCCAGCACTATCTTCTTGTTCAACTGTGCCATCATAGCCTTGTTATATGACATTCTCTTCCCTCATTTTTCTCCCTGACGGACTCTCGTAATTCCTTGGTGTTTTTTTCCAGAGTTTCTTCTTTTATTTTAATCTAGGCCATTCATTTTTTCAACTGTTGATTTGCAGCTTCTGTGTAATAAGTCCAGGCAGGTCTGCGTATATACAGACATCCAGCCCCTCCCAAAGCGATTTTCTGTTCTCTGCTTTTGCAGACGGCCGGCAGAAATTTCTGCCGGCCATCCAAAATACGTCTTTCCTGTTCTTCCATTGTCATGTTTCCCACTTAAATATGACGATACCAGCAATAGCCACTGCCATGCCGATCAGCTTTCTCCATTCAAAACCAACCTTCTCCACGCCGAAGATACCGAATACTTCAATCAGATACGCCACGGCAAGCTGTGCGATCACAATGAGCATTGCCGCACGGGCCGGGCCCAGGGAAGACATGCTCTGGATAACGGTTACGGTGATAAAAGCGCCTATGACTCCGCCCAGTAAGATGTATTTATGATCCACTCTTGCCAGGTCGGTTATCTTGTCTCTTCCTGTAAAGAGCCAAGCTGCAATACAGACCAGAAACGCTGAGATCTGCACCCATCCTGTGGATACCCACAAGCTCGTCTGTTTTGTCAGCGCTGTATTGAATACACCCTGTACGCTCATCAGCGCACCTGACAGAAGTGCAACTAAAAGACCCCACATAAAAAATCCCTCCACATCCTTTTTCTAACTAGAATGTCCCGATAGGCTGTTTTTATGCGAATCTTTATGGAAATGGCAAAACGGACCATCCATTTCGGACAGTCCGCTCACTCTTTTATAAGAATGCAGCAGGTCTGCGCATTTCCTGTGCTGACCGTAAAAAATTATCAGTCAGGCAAAAAGCTTTTCTCCAGCTTTTCAATCATTTCATCCACATCCGCCTCTGTGATCACAAGCGGAGGTACAAGACGAAGAACATCACTTCCTGCAGAAATGACAAGAAGGCCGTTCTCTATGGCTTTTGTCACGATCTCTCCCACCGGGCGGCCGGAGACAACAAGACCCTGCATCAGGCCTTTTCCCCTTCTGGCTGTGAGGAAATCATATTTTTCTGTCAGGGCATCCAGCTTTTTCTCCAGATATGCAGACACTTCTTTTACATGCTCTGTGATCTTTTCACTCTCAAACAGGTCAAAAACTTTGCTGACTGCCGCGCAGGCAAAAGGATTTCCGCCGTATGTGGTTCCGTGGTCACCGGGTACCAGGGAATTCTCTGCTGTCTTTTTATTCAGCACAAAGGCCCCGACAGGAACACCACAGCCCAGAGCTTTTGCGGTTGTCATCACATCCGGCTCCACGCCGTAATCCTGGAAGGCAAACATACATCCGGTCCTGCCCATGCCGCACTGGATCTCATCCAGGATCAGCAGGATATCATGTTCGTCACACAGGGCACGCACACCTTTTAAGAACTCCGGTTCTGCCGGGTAGATGCCGCCCTCACCTTGGACAGTCTCCATAATGACGGCACAGGTCTTCTCCGTGATCTGGCTTTTCACACTCTCCAGATCATTGAAATCGGCAAATTTAATACCGCCGATCAGAGGCTTGAATGGCTCCTGATAGTGAGTATTTCCCGTTACGGACAGAGCGCCTAAGCTTCTGCCGTGGAAGGAATGCTTCATGGCAATGATCTCGTGGTCTGTTTTCTTGTCCTTCAGCCAGGCATATTTCCTGGCCACCTTGATCGCACCCTCAATGGCTTCTGTGCCGCTGTTGGTGAAAAACGCCTTGTCAAGGCCGGAGGCTTTTGTAAGCTTCTCAGCCGCTTCCACCATGGGCACATTGTAGAACAGATTTGACGTGTGGATCACTTTATCGATCTGGTCTTTCAGTGCCCGGTTATATGCCTGGTTGTTGTAGCCCAGAGCAAAAACAGCAATGCCTGCTGCAAAATCCAGATATTCTTTTCCGTCCACATCGTAAAGACGGACGCCGTCTCCCTTTTCAAGAACCACCGGAAAACGGTTGTAGGTGTGGAGAACTACATTCTCCGCCCGTTCCATATATGCATTACTCCTGGTCATCATGATAATATTTCCCCTCGCCTTTCCTCAGAATCGCTGTACCGATCCCTTTATTTGTGAAAATTTCCAAAAGCAGGCAGTGCGGAATCCTGCCGTCCAGAATATGGACTCTGGAAACTCCCTCCTCTATGGCATCAATGCAGTTCTGCAGCTTTGGAATCATACCGCCTCCCACATTGCCGTTTTCGATCAGGTTCTTCGCGTCTTTTACAAAAAGTTCGGAGATGAGGCTGGAAGGGTCCTCCGGATCTCTGTACACGCCCTCAATATCTGTGAGGAATGCCAGCTTCTCCGCTTTCATAGAGCATGCTATGGCACATGCCGCGTCATCCGCATTGATATTGTAAGTGGCAAAATCATCTCCCAGGCCGATCGGACACACGATAGGAAGGAAATCCTTTTCCAGCAGATCATAGAGAATCTTTGGATTTACGGTTTTTACATCGCCCACATAGCCGATATCCTGACCGTCGGAGAGTTTTTTGCTGACATTCAGGAGGCTGCCGTCTTTTCCGCTGATTCCCACTGCCTTTACACCCAGGGACTGCACCAGGGTCACAAGCTCCTTGTTCACTTTTCCAAGGACCATCTCCGCGATTTCCATGGTCTCATCGTCTGTCACGCGAAGGCCGTTTACAAACTTTGCCTCTTTTCCGACCTTACCCACCCAGCGGCTGATCTCCTTGCCGCCGCCGTGGACAATGATGGGTTTAAAGCCAACCAGCTTTAAAAGTACCACATCCTTGATCACGTCGCGTTTGAGCTGTTCATCCACCATGGCGCTTCCGCCGTATTTTACAACTATGACTTTCCTGTTAAAACGCTGTATGTACGGGAGCGCCTCGATCAGCACCTCCGCTTTATCAAGATATTTCTGATTCACCATTTCTCTATATCCTCCGTCAAATATTTGTGTAACTGTTCCGTCTTTGAGACATTATGTATTATGAGCGGTAATCCGCATTGATCTTTACATAGTCATATGTCAGGTCACATCCCCATGCGGTAGCTTCGGCATCCCCCATCTTGATATCCGCAATGGCAGTCACTTCTTTTTCTGACAGGATCTTTGTGGCCTCCTCCTCGCTGTATCCGGTTGCCACGCCGTCCTCTATGATCTTCAGGCTGCCCGCTGCGCTCTCAAAGTATAAATCCACTTTTTCAGGGTCAAACTGCGCTCCGGAATATCCCATGGCGCACAGGATACGTCCCCAGTTGGCGTCGTGCCCGAAAATAGCGGCTTTCGTAAGGTTTGAGGTGATGATGGATTTGCTCAGGGTCACTGCCTGTTCTTTGCTTTCGGCGTGGATCACCTTTACCTCGAACAGTGCGGTGGCGCCCTCTCCGTCTGCTGCGATGTGTTTTGCCAGCCAGGTATTTACATAGCCAAGAGCCTCTGTAAATTTTGCATAATCTTCATTTTTTTCTGTGATCTCCGCATTCTGTGCCTGTGCGTTTGCCAGAAGGAGAACCGTGTCATTGGTGGAGGTGTCGCCATCCACGGAAACCATGTTGTAGGTATCCTTTACACTGTCGCTGAGTGCTTCCTGGAGCAGTTCTTTGCTGATATTCACATCCGTGGTCACAAATCCCAGCATGGTGCACATATTGGGATGGATCATGCCGGAGCCTTTGCACATTCCGCCGATGGTCACTTTCTTTCCGTCTATCTCCGTCTCCACCGCGATTTCCTTCTTCACGGTGTCTGTAGTCATGATGGATTCCGCGGCCAGGGTGCCTGCTGCTGCCGTTTCCGAGAGCAGGGGCACCATTTTCTTCACGCCTGCTTCCAGAATATCCATGGGAAGCTGTTTTCCGATCACGCCTGTGGAAGCCACCAGCACAGAATCTTCCGGGATTCCCAGAATCTCGGCCGCCGCCTGAGCTGTCTTTTTGCAGTATCCAAAGCCCTCTTCCCCTGTACAGGCATTGGCGATCCCACTGTTGCAGACAACCGCCTGCGCTGCCGGCGCATGATAGACAATCTGCTGGTCCCATTTGACAGGGGCTGCTTTTACAACATTTGTGGTGAAAGTACCGGCCGCTTTGCAGGGTACTGTGCTGTATATCATAGCCATGTCCTTGGCATTTCCTTTTTTGATTCCCGCCGCGATTCCCGCTGCCTGAAATCCCTGTGCTGCGGTCACGCCGCCGTTAATAACTTTCATCTGCTTCGTCCTCCTATCACTTACGGGAACATGGGCACCAGCTTCAGGCCCTCTGTCTCCTCAAATCCAAACATCAGATTCATATTCTGCACCGCCTGGCCTGCCGCACCTTTTACCAGGTTATCAATAGCGCCCATCATGATCACGCGGTTTGTTCTCTTGTCGATTTTAAAATTCACATCCACAAAATTGCTGCCCTCCACCCATTTCGTCTGCGGGCATACATCCTGATCCAGGATGCGGATGAAATACTCACTGCCGTAATATTTTTCATAGGCTGCACGGATGGTGTCATAGTCTGCGTCCTTTGTCAGGGAGGCATAGGCAGTCACCAGGATTCCCCTGTTCATGGGCACCAGATGGGGGGTAAAATTCAGACAGAACGCTCTGCCTGCCGCATACCCAAGCTGTTCTTCTATTTCCGGTGTATGGCGGTGGGTTGCCACACCGTATGCCTTGATATTTTCATTGACTTCACAGTAGAGATTGTCAATCTTTGCTCCCCTGCCCGCTCCTGAGGTTCCTGACTTTGCGTCAATGATCAGTGTCTCCGGCCGGATCAGACCTTCTTTTACCAGAGGATAACAGGTTAAAATGCTGCAAGTGGTATAACAGCCCGGGTTTGCCACCAGGCGGGCCTTTTTCACGTCCTCCCGGTTGAGTTCACAGAGGCCGTAGACGGCTTCTTCTATAAAGGACGGGGATTTATGCTGGATTTTGTACCACTCCTCGTATACTTTCACATCCTTTAAACGGAAGTCTGCGCTCAGATCCACAATCTTTACTTTGGAGAGGATCTCTTCATTCACCAGAGACGCGCATAAGCCCTGGGGTGTTGCTGTGAAAATCACATCCACTTCGTCGGCCAGGGCCTCCATATTGTCATCCATACATTTGTCATCCACCAGCTTGAACATATTCTGGTAGACCTCGTAGTATTTTTTATCTATGTAGCTTCTGGAACCGTACCATTTGATTTCCACTTCTTTATGATTTAAAAGTAATCTGACAAGTTCGCCGCCGGCGTAGCCGGTCGCCCCGATGATTCCTGCTTTTATCATGTTCTTCAACAACCTTTCTTAAGTAATCTTTATCTTCTTTCATTTCCGCAGCGCTTTGGCCGCTTGTGTATACCTTTATCATACTCCAGTTGTTTTGCATAGTAAAGCTTTATCCTGTCTGCAGCATGATGCATAAAAGTTTCCCTCGATTGCATAATCATACATCTTTTCTGTATAATATGCAAGCCTTTTTTTGAGAAATTTTCCAGTTTTTTTCTGACACACACATTTGTTATTCCATATATTAATTAAGGAAACTTTGATATCAGGTAAAATGATACATAAAATTTTTTTACATTTTTTTCATTTTACTATTGCATAAATATTAAAGTTGTTGTATAGTAAATCATGTCGAAAGCAAATACAAAATTTTAGAACGGGGCACACGGGCTGCGGGAATGCAGATTCGGATATGCTCCGGTACATAGAAAAAGGAAAATACAGGAGGATTTTATCATGAAAGAAAAGGTTATCTTAGCATATTCAGGCGGACTGGACACAACAGCACTGATTCCGTGGCTGAAAGAAAATTTTGATTATGAAGTTATCTGCTGCTGTGTAGACTGCGGACAGGGAAATGAGCTGGACGGATTGGACGAACGTGCCAAATTATCAGGCGCATCCAAATTATATATTGAAAACATCATCGACGAGTTCTGTGACGATTACATTGTTCCCTGCGTTCAGGCAGGCGCTGTCTATGAGCACAAATACCTGCTTGGTACCTCCATGGCCCGTCCCGGAATCGCCAAAAAACTGGTTGAGATCGCAAGGAAAGAAGGCGCCACTGCTGTCTGCCACGGTGCTACCGGAAAAGGAAATGATCAGATTCGTTTTGAGCTTGGGATCAAAGCTCTGGCTCCTGATCTGAAGATCATTGCTCCATGGCGTATGACCGATGTATGGACCATGCAGTCACGTGAGGATGAGATAGAGTTCTGTAAAGCACACGGCATCAACCTTCCTTTTGACGCAAGTCACAGCTACAGCCGTGACCGTAACTTATGGCACATCAGCCATGAGGGACTGGAACTGGAAGACCCGGCACAAGAGCCCAACTATGATGACCTGCTGGTTCTCGGCGTAACACCGGAGAAGGCTCCGGATGAAGGGGAATATGTGACCATGACCTTTGAAAAAGGTATTCCCACAAGCCTGAACGGAAAATCCATGAAGGTTTCCGAAATCATTACAGAGCTGAATGCCATGGGCGGAAAGCATGGTATCGGTATCATTGATATCGTGGAAAACCGTGTTGTAGGCATGAAATCCCGCGGCGTATATGAGACACCGGGCGGAACCATCCTGATGGAGGCTCATGACCAGTTGGAAGAACTGATCCTGGACCGCGATACCATGGAGACAAAGAAAAAACTGGGCAGCCAGTTTGCCCAGATTGTATATGAAGGAAAATGGTTCACACCGCTGCGCGAAGCGATCCAGGCATTTGTGGAAAGCACACAGCAGTATGTGACAGGTGAAGTGAAATTCAAACTGTACAAAGGCAATATCATCAAAGCCGGTACCACTTCTCCGTACAGCCTGTACAGCGAGTCACTGGCATCCTTCACAACCGGAGACCTGTATGACCACCACGATGCAGATGGATTCATCACTCTGTTCGGTCTGCCGCTGAAGGTTCGCGCCATGAAAATGGCAGAGGCTGCAAAAAGCCAGAATAAATAAGCCTGTATTTTCTTTTACTTATATTTTTATGCGGAAGGCAGCCGGGAGATATCCCGGCTGTCTTTTTGTATGGCAAAATCCGGTCAGGTGGGTAATCTATAGATGCAGTCTGCCAGACGGGAACCCCCGCCTGACGCTGCCAAGAAATTTATAGATTATCTTGTCAACGCAAAGGCTCCGACAAGATAAGCAAAAATTCATCTTTTTATACCAAAAAGACCCGGCGTTCAGACCGGGTCTCTGTTATTAATCTTCGTCCACGTATCTCTGAATATTGGACGCATTGACATATTTCTTTGTCTCCTCACCATTGATGACAATGAGGGTCGGTGCCTGCATCACACCGAATTTCCGTGCCAGCTCCGGGTTCTTCTCCGCGTCCACCAGCTCGTAGTCCTCGCCTTCCAGCATTTGCTTGGCGATCTTGCAGTTGGGGCAGGTCTCTGTGGTAAAGAGATACTTTGCCGTTACCTGTCCGTTCCTGGTCTCCTCTATCCTCACATCCTCTGCTGTCATGGCCACCGTTTTAGTGCTGCCCTTAAAGTCCGAGTGGGCAATATCATAAACGGTACGGTTCTTGTACTCCTGGCTCTTTCCGTCATTCCAGTTCTGCACCGGACGGTAATAGCCTGTAATACGGCTGTAAACCTCAGCCTTCTTACCGCATTTCGGACAGATAAAATGTTCGCCAGAGAGATAACCGTGGTCTTTGCAGACAGAATATGTAGGTGACAGTGTATAGTATGGCAGACGGTAATTCTGCGCTATTTTTCTTACAAGAGCAGCAGCAGCTTTCCAGTCAGGCAGCTTTTCTCCCAGGAACGCATGGAATACGGTACCGGAGGTATACAGAGTCTGCAGTTCGTCCTGAATATCCAGGGCATCGAAAATATCCGCTGTGTAGTCCACCGGAAGATGGGAGCTGTTGGTGTAATACGGTGTGTCCCCTTCGTTTCCTGCTGTTTTGATATCCGGCCAGCGTTTTCTGTCGTGCTTTGCCAGACGGTAGGAGGTGGATTCTGCCGGAGTTGCTTCCAGGTTGTATAAATCACCGTACTCTTCCTGATAATCTTTCAGGCGCTCTCTCATGTGGTTCAGCACACGTTTGGAGAATTCCTGAGTTCTCTCATCAGACATGTCGCATTTCAGCCATCTGGCATTTAAGCCGGCCTCATTCATGCCCAGAAGACCGATGGTGGAAAAATGATTCTCAAAGCTTCCCAGATATCTTCTGGTATACGGGTAGAGTCCCTCGTCCAGAAGTTTTGTGATCACATCCCTCTTGATTTTCAGGGAACGGGCTGAAATATCCATCATATGGTCCAGTCTGCGGAAGAAATCTTCCTCATCCTCTGCCAGATATGCGATCCTCGGCATATTGATGGTCACAACGCCCACGGAACCGGTACTCTCCCCTGAACCGAAGAAACCGCCTGTTTTCTTTCTCAGCTCTCTCAAATCAAGGCGGAGACGGCAGCACATACTCCGGACATCACTCGGCTCCATATCACTGTTGATATAGTTTGAAAAATACGGGGTGCCGTATTTGGAAGTCATCTCAAACAACAGCTTATTGTTCTCTGTATCTGACCAGTCAAAATCCCTGGTGATGGAGTAAGTGGGAATGGGATACTGGAAACCGCGTCCATTGGCATCTCCCTCGATCATGGTCTCAATGAAAGCTTTATTCACCATATCCATCTCTTTTTTACAGTCTTTGTATTTAAACGGCATCTCTTCCCCGCCTACAATGGCCGGAAGCTCTGCCAGATCATTCGGTACGGTCCAGTCCAGAGTGATATTGGAGAAGGGTGCCTGGGTACCCCAGCGGCTCGGTGTATTGACGCCGTAGATAAAGGACTCCACACATTTTTTCACCTCAGGATAGCTTAAGTTGTCAGTCTTGACAAAAGGTGCCAGGTACGTGTCAAAGGAGGAAAATGCCTGGGCGCCTGCCCATTCATTCTGCATAATTCCCAGGAAATTCACCATCTGGTTGCAGAGCACACTCAGATGCTTGGCCGGGGAGGAGGTGATTTTTCCTTCAATGCCCCCAAGACCTTCCTTGATAAGCTGTTTTAAGGACCAGCCTGCGCAGTATCCTGTCAGCATGGACAGGTCATGGATATGGATATCCGCGTTTCTGTGTGCCTCAGCGATCTCCGTATCGTAAATCTCAGACAGCCAGTAATTGGCCGTTACGGCACCGGAATTGCTCAGAATCAGTCCCCCCACGGAGTAGGTCACTGTGGAGTTCTCCTTGACTCTCCAGTCCTCCACCTTCACATAGCTGTTTACAATCTCTTTGTAGTCCAGAATGGTGGACTTCATATTGCGGATTTTTTCTCTCTGTTTTCTGTACAGGATATAGGACTTCGCCACATCAGAGTAACCTGCCTGAATCAGAACATTCTCCACACTGTCCTGAATATCCTCAACAGAAACCTTTCCCTTTACAATTTTCTTCTGGAAATCTGAAGTCACACGGAGTGCCAGCAGATCCAGCATGTCACTGCTGTATTCATTCTCCGTGGCATCGAATGCCTTCTTGACTGCTTCGGCAATCTTATCCAGCTTAAATTCTGCGATTTCCCCATCACGTTTTACTACCTGAAACATTCCTTTTCCTCCTTATATGTAAAGAAGCAGGACCATCTTGCCGCCCCGCCTCGCATTCACAGAGAATAGCCTCTGTATAAACGCTGTAGGTCTATTGTAGCAAAGGTTATACTTTTCGTCAACCGTAAAAACTACCATATATTGTAAACATTCTTTGAATTTTCCAATATATGGTAGTTTTATTAATCAAATTATTAATTCCTGCGTTACTCTTCTGCGGCCTTTGACCGGTCGGTATAACGGCTTACAGACGTCCGAAAATATCCTTTGGAACCCTTGCTTTTACTGCGATTCCGCCGTCTGTATACTCCTCCTCCATGAGCTGTCCGTACTTGCGGATCTGCTGCAGAATCCCTGCATCTTTATAAGGAATCACGCGCTCCAGATAGATCTGGTCTTCCGTCACGATTTTTTCCAGCACTTCTTTGAGCCGCTCCAGGCCCTCCCCTGTTTTGGCAGAAATGCGCAGCACATGGTCAGCATTAAAATCACTGAGGATCTGTTCTCCGGAAAGTTTATCCTGCTTGTTGAAAAGTGTCACCACCTTTTTATTGGTCACTTCCAGTTCCCGGAGGGTATCATATACCACACGCATCTGGTCTTCCATCTGAGGATTGGAAGCATCCACCACATGCAGAATGATATCCGCGTATTTTGCTTCCTCCAGGGTACTTTTAAATGCCTCGATCAAGTGATGGGGCAGCTTCCGAATAAAGCCAACGGTATCCGTCAGATAGACTCTGGTTCCCCCGGAAAGCTCCAGCATTCTGGTTGTCGGGTCCAGTGTGGCAAACAGTTTGTCCTCAGAAAGGACCCCGGCATCTGTCAGTGTATTCAAAAGGGTAGACTTACCCGCATTGGTATACCCTACAATAGCGGCTGTCATGACACGGTCCCTTTTCCGGCCCTCGCGCAAAAGCTCCCTGTGGCGCTTCACCTGCTCAAGCTCCCGCTTTAACTGGGAAATGCGCTCCTTGATCAGACGCCTGTCCATCTCCAGCTTCTTCTCACCGGGACCTCTGGTTCCGATACCGCCGCCCAGACGGGAAAGGGAATTGCGCAGCCCCACAAGCCGCACTGCCCGGTAGCGAAGCTGTGCCAGCTCCACCTGGATCTTTCCTTCGCTGGTGGAGGCGTGATCCGCAAAAATATCAAGTATCAGAAGAGTCCTGTCCATCACCTTACAGTCCAGCTCCTGCTGCAGGTTGTTCATCTGCACCGGCGACAGCTCATCATCGCAGATAATGCCTGTGGCATCCAGCGCCGTGAGCAGCATTTTCAGCTCCTCCATCTTGCCCTTTCCCACATAGGTACCGGGATGGATCCGCTCTCTTTTCTGGATCACCGTTCCCACCACCAGTGCACCTGCTGTTTTTGTAAGCTCCGCAAGTTCTTCCACGGATTCCTCCGTATCGTCGCCGTCCCCCTCCTGAACGCCTACCAGGATGACACGCTCCTCTGCTTCGTTTAAATCGTATAACTGCATAAAAATCTCCTATAATATGTCTCTGTCAACTTGTCTTCCTGCTGTCCGCAGAGATAATCTGTAAAACTGTCTTATCATCATAACGCTTTTTCTATATGCTGACAAGGGTACATTTTTCACAAAAACATCTTGCAGTACCGTGATGGTTTTCTTTTCGGTAATATGATAAGAATTGAAATGTTCCCCCAATACAGAGCCAGGCGGATTTGTCAGCAGCGTGAATGCAGCTTCACACATGCCGGCAAATCCGCCTGAATTTCCATAAAGACATCTATACACATTCTTTTCTCTCATATATTTTTGAAGAGATAATATAGGATGCCAGCAAAAATACAATACAAAATACTCCAAATCCTGCCACTGCCATGTTCTGGTTCCGATACAGAAAATCTGTCATAGAGTTGTAAAATGCGGAATTTGTAAACATAGAGCTGAAAAATCCCACTACCACAACGGTTCCTGAAAGTAAGTACTGAACTTTTACCACTCCTACTTTATATACGACGGGAATGAAAATTCCCATTAACAGAATGTAAACAGACAATGCCTGCATGATCTGCCATACATGCAAAACGTTTCGATTCATGATAAGACAGACTGCCTCATATCCCGCTGTGCAGAGCAGAAAAAACAGGGTCATGATCAAATACCTCACAGCCACCAGTATTTTCTTTGAACAGGGCGCACACAAGAGTATAACTTCACCTCCGGGATATTTTTCCTCTTCCGTACAAATATTTCCAAACAATATCAATCCCAAAATGTTGACTATCATCAGAAGCGGCACAGCCCCCACATCTATCTGAGCATCAAGTCTCCAGTTCAGGAAAACCGGCATACCGATAATCATCACAAGCATGATCAAAAAATTCTTTTTAACGAGTCTGACATCTTTCATAAACAGTGCTCTTACCATACTCTTCACTCCCCTTTCCCATACATGCCATCAGTATCTCCTCCATATCCGGCCTCTCAAACACCACATCCGGAATCAGACGCTTCATGTCCTCTGTCCTGCTGGTGACAGCGGTAAATCCGTATTGGGTTTTCCTAAGACTGATGCACAGTTCTTCTGCCTCCCCGGTCAAATCCCTGCTGTCACCCTTTGCGATCCTGTATTCCTCCATCAGGGCATCCTTCTCCTTCTGGAATACAATCCTGCCCTTGTCAATGAGAATAACAATATCTGCCACCTTTTCAATATCAGTCGCAATATGAGTAGAAAAAAATACACCTCTGCCCTCCCGCTCCATATACTCCCTGAGACTTTCCAGGATCTGTGCCCTGGTGAGCAGGTCAAGGCCGCTGGAGGGTTCATCCATGATCAAAAACTCCGCATGGTGTGACATGGCAAGCGCCAGGGAAAACTTCACTTTCATTCCTCTTGACAATTCCTGTATCTTCTGTTTCTCGTTCAGGGAGAATTTACGTATCCAGTCCTTATACACGGAATCGTCCCAGTTCTTATACAGGGAAGCGAAAAGAGATGCCGTCTCCTTCAAGGTAAACATTCCGTAAAAGCCTCCGTTATCCGTAACCACACCAATCCGGTTCTTAATCTCCTGTTCGCTCTCCTTCCCTCCATACATATCCATTCCAAGAATATTCACCTGGCCGCCGTCTCTATGTATCAGATTTAAGATGCCTCGGATGGTGGTTGTCTTGCCGGCACCGTTGTTTCCCACAAATCCCGCAATACACCCCTCCGGTACGGTAAAGCTGACATCCTGAAGTTCAAACCTGCTATAGTTTTTCCTTAGATTCCTTACTTCCAGCACATTATCCATTTCCAATCTCCTCGCTTAAAATGTCCAGCATCTCCATGATCTCCTCTTTGCTGATATCCAGCATAGATGCCAGTTTCAAGGCTTCCGTAAGCTTTTCCTCAATCATTCTGCGTTTGGATTCCCTGAAAAGTTCTGTGTTACCGGCCTTTACAAAAGTTCCCAGTCCAACCTGACTGACCACAAACCCCTCTTTTTCCAGCTCCTCATAGACTCTTCTGATGGTCAGCACACTGACCTTCAGATCATTGGCAAAACTGCGGATAGATGGAAGCAGCTCCCCCTCCTGCAGCTCACCGCTCAGGATATTCTCCTTTATCTGCTCCATGATCTGCTGGTACAGCGGTTCGTTGGCCGTGTTTGATATTGTTATCTTCATGACTCACCCCTTTAGTGTGTATCTCTATACATCACACTATACACTTACATATCTCTTGTGTCAATAGCTGAATGAAAAAAGCTGCCGCATGATTCCTGTTGATACAAAGCGATTCTCCCATCCTCCTTTATCACTTTCAACTGCTTTCCTCCAAAGGGGACGGTAAGGCAGAATTCTTTTATGGAATCCGGAATATGGGGTTCAAACCTGTATCCATTATGCTCTCCCAGGTCCGGATGGATCCCCGCCAGTTCCTCGATCAAAATACTGACAGGCGCTGTGGCCCAGGGATGGCATAAGCTGGTATTCCACTTCTGTTCCTTTCCCCATGCCTCAAAACAGGCGGAAGCCCCCTCCCGCAGCATGTTGACCCAGCCGTGTTCCCCTTCATTGACCAGAAGCCTGTATACGCTCTCATAACGTCCTGCATCCGCAAGAGCTTTGAGAACAAAATAACTTGGCATGACACCGCAGCAGAACCCTTTTTCCTCCAGAAAATCCGCTACACGGTCCGCTGCCTCCCCGGGTACCAGCCCGAAATACAGCGCGTACAGATTGGAGTGGAGAGAACAGTGTCCGCTCTGCTTACTGTCTGCAAACAGTTTTCTGTCCGGTCGATAAAAAGCCTCTATATAGGCAGCCCGTATTTTTTCAAAGGAACAGGATGCGGGTATTCCCAGAATCCGCTCTATCTCTGTCAACGCCCTGAATGCCCCTGCATACAGAGCATTGATGACATTGTGGCAGCCTTTTGCCACCACCGGGCGGCTCAGGGTAAAATCATACCCGTCACGCAGATTTTCAGGCCAGTCCACCAGATTCCACTTCTCTGACACCCGGTCTAAAAGCCCGCTTTCGTCCTCATACACAGAAAAATAATTTACAACACCTCTGGCAGTATCATAATATTTTCTCAGAAATCCCTTGTCCCCGGTGAATGCATAGTCTGTCAGCAGAAGCTGCGACCACAGCAGGGAAAAATCAGCGATTTCCTGCATAAAGGCCCCCGGAGCCACTGCCATAAGGCCGGGACAGATGTCTTTTGTAAGGGCAAACTGGTCAATACATTTTCTCAGCATCTCTGTCTTTCCCGTCAGCCACACCTGGGAACGTGACGTGACCACCGCGTCCCCCAGATACTGCCCCTTCTCTCTTGTGGGACAGTCAAGATATGCCTCCTGGGTACCGTATTTTACCGTGTTTCTGCACATGGAAAATATGCCTGCCAGTTTTTCCTCTGTGGTTCTCAGTGTACACAGGGAATCCTCCATGGGATAATGACGGATCAGGACGCGGATCTCCAGAATCTTTACGCCGCTTCCAAAGCGGATCTCCGCGTATCGGAATCCTTTGTAGTCATACGGCTCCAGCTCGCAGATTCCGCCGTCCAGTGTCCATATCTCCCGGTATGTGCAGCCACAGCGCATGTCACAGCGGACACTGCCGTCCTTGCGCAGCTCCTCCCCGCAGAGAATCTCCACTTCCGCTCCGGGCGGGCCGGAGGCTTTGATCCGCAGACTGCCTGTGATCTCACGGCCTATGTCCACATACCAGCAGCCATCCTCTTTTTTTACTGTTTCCGGTGCCCTTTCGTATACAGCCAGCATTTTTGTGGGCTGCCTGACACAAGTATAGTCTGCCCACTCTGCCTTTATCATAGGCTCCCACCGGCTGTCATCAAACCCGGGAAGATTCCAGTCCGCATCCCAGCGCCGGCTGTCAAAGTTCTCCAAGAACTGCGTCTCATAGCCTGTTGTCTCCCCTGTATAGGCCTCGGATATTTTGTATTTCCAGGAAAGGGGGAGGCATTCCTCCGAACTTCTGCAGATTAGCTGTGCGGTAAGGGCAAAGCGTCCGTCCCCGCTGTTCCACACACGGTTGATAAGTCCCTGGTAATAGAGATGTACTGCCAGCACATTTTTTCCGGGATGCAGAAATTCTGTAATATCTATCTCATTGTAATAATATTTCTCCGGCCACGCCGGGGCAGGGCCCTGTCCTGCAAATCTGCCGTTGACCCACAGCTTGTAGTAATCATCTGCGGATATGCGCAGCAGATACTTCTCTCCGTTCCCCTCTGTCTCCACATCTGAGCGGGCAAGAACATGGAGATTCTGCACCGGAAACACCTGCATGGTGCGCTTTTGGTGTTCTTTGTGATAAGGCTTTTCCGGTTTTATGCCGTCAAACAGAGGGATAGTCAGCCAAACCGGTTCAAATTTTGTCATATGTCTCACTCCTGTTGATAAGCTGAAAATTTCCTAAAATTCATTGTTTCTGCTCTATCATAAGGCATTCAGGTTTTTAAGTACATGTAACTTTTTTGGATTATATGTACTATTTCTCTCTTTCTTATCTCCGAAGGTATGAAAAAAGAATCCAGCAGAAGACATCTATAGTCCAAATTGAAAAACAAAATGCCGGCAGATGGATGTGATATGATACCTCTTAAGTAGACAATGGAAATAACCAAAAGCTACTTAGGAGGT
>ERZ507469.14-NODE-14-length-77636-cov-6.34028_pt1 | contig 77636 bp, 63 predicted proteins | sample MGYA00512652_ERZ507469 | MGnify/ENA metagenome assembly ERZ507469
TCATCTGCATTTCATTTTAGATATTTAACCTGTCTACTTGACAGGGGGCATATCAGGTTAAGAGCCTGTCAACTGTTTTTCACGAGATGGGGCTCCAGGTTCTTGCGGAGGGAGTGGAGAATGCCCAGCAGGAGGCGTTTGTAAAAAGCTGCGGGATTGATTACATCCAGGGTTTTTATTTTACAAAACCGCTTCCGGAGGAGGAGGCCTTTGCTTTTATCAGGAATGCGCAGGCAAAACAGGAAATGATACGGGGGATTCAACCATGACAATGAGACAGCTTACAACAATGGAGAAGCTGAGTTTCGGCGGCGGCGATGTTGCCAACTGCGTTACTTTTGGGGTTACGTCGGCGTACCTGTCCTATTATTACACAGACACAGTGGGCATCTCTGTGGCTGCAGTGGGGCTTATTCTGGGTGCGGCCAGAATCATAGAGGCATTTGCCAATCTCGCTACCGGCGTGGCGATTGACAAAGTACACTCGCGGCTGGGCAGGACAAAGCCTTTTCTGTATGCAACGACCATACCGCTCATGCTGTTTTTCTTTCTGATGTTCGCGGTACCGGATGTATCGGCAGCGGGAAAGACGGCGTTCGCTTTTTTTACCTATCTGACATTCTGTGTGCTGTATGCGGTGAACAACACGGCTTACGGGACGCTTCTGTCCATGATGACCGGAAATGTGAAGCAGAGGAGAAGCATCAATAATTACAAGCTTATGGGGATCGGGGTGGGAACCATGATATCCAATGCCTGTACCCTTCCCCTTGTAGCGCTTCTGGGGGGCGGCAGAAAAGGGTATATTTTTACGGGACTTGTATTTGCGGTGATCAGTGCAGTGTTTCTTATGAACTGTACTGTACAATGCCGGGAGAGGATCGCCGTGCAGAGTGACAAGGTGAAGATCACGGACGAGCTGCGCTATGCGGTCAGAAGCCGTTCCTGGATGGCTCTGTGTGTGGTCGCACTTCTCATCACCTGCGCGCTTACGCTGCGGACTTCCGGAATCGTCTACTATGCCAGATATGTGCTGGAAAATGAAGACCTGGCAACCCTGCTTCTTGCCATGTCACCTATTTCCATGCTGGTCAGCTCGCCGTTCATCGGACAGGTACTGGACCGGGTGGGAAACCGGAAATGCATGGTGCTTGGAAGTCTGGGCATGATACTTTCCATACTGGGCATGGCTGCTTCCGGCAGCAATGTAGCGGGACAGGTCGTGTTCAACTTCCTCTGCGGCGTGGCCTCCAATCTCTGTACAGGGCCGCTGTACTCTGCGTGCTCTGATACCATGGATGAGGTGGAGTACCTGACAGGGGAACGTCCCCAGGGAATCATGACATCTGTGATGATGTGCACCAATAAGCTGGGAATCGCCTTTGCGCCCATTATCTCTTCCATTGTTTTAGGGGCGGGAGGTTATGCGGCGGGCGGTGTGCAGTCAGCAGGAGCGCTGGCAGCCATCAAGGGAAATGTTTTCTGGATCCCCGTGCTCCTTTCCGGCCTGGGGATACTGGCAGCCCTGTTCTTTGACCTGGATAAGAAGCATGGAGCCATGGTAAACGCCCTGGAAAACAGAAGAAATAAAATTACCTGAAAAAAAGTATTGACATTTACGCTGCGTAAACCCTTATCCTTTCAGGTGAAGGAGGTGGAAAGATGGAATATACAGTGAACCGGCTGGCACAGATATCCGGAGTCAGCAAGCGTACGCTCAGGTATTACGACGAGATTGGATTACTCAGGCCCGAACGGGTAAATCCAAACGGCTACCGCATCTACGGGCAGATGCAGGTGGATCTGCTGCAGCAGATCCTGTTCTACCGGGAGCTGGGCCTGCCGCTGGAGGAAATCAGGGAGATCATAAAAAATCCCGGATTTGACAGGGAAAAGGCTCTGGAGGACCATCTTACAGCCCTTCTGCAGAAAAAAAGGCAGACAGAGATTCTCATATCAAATGTAAAGAAGACTCTGGATTCTATGAAAGGAAGAGCGATGATGAGTGACGAAGAAAAATTTGAAGGATTTAAACGTGATCTGATAAAGGAAAATGAAGAAAAATACGGCAGGGAGGTGCGGAAGGCCTATGGGGAGGATGCTGTTGATGCATCCAACGAAAGGCTTGCAGGTATGAGCCGGGAAGAGTGGAACAGACAGGAGGAGCTGAGTAAGGAGATCCTGGAAACCCTGAAGGCAGCCATGGAGGACGGCAGTCCCGCAGGAGAGACTGCGCAGAAGGCCTGCGACCTGCACAGACAGTGGCTCTGCATGTTCTGGGGAGACGGCGCGTATTCCAGGGAGGCTCACAGAGAGATGGGTGAGATGTACGCCGCGGATGAGAGGTTTAAGGCATATTACGACAAGGTTCAGGACGGAGCGGCGGAATTTCTCAGAGATGCGCTGAACATTTACTGTTCCTGAGAGAAAGTGGGATAAGGGTATGGGCCCGGCGGTATAGCCGGGCTCCATGCCTTTTTACGTTACGTTCATGCATTTTTCATAGTTTTTTTCTTGACCTTACAGTAGCTGTATCATTTAGAATGTCATATAACAGCAAAAAAGCCGGGTACCGGAAAAAACGGGTGCGGCACTTAATGAGGTGGAAAGATGAAACAGAGAAAGCTGAATGTAACATACAGGGATCTGGAGAGAAAGGATTATCCCTATATCGAGAAGATTATCAGAGACACATGGAACTATGACAGTATCTGCGACAGGCCGTCCACGGCAAAACAGATGGCAAAGGTATATCTGCGGGGCTGTCTGGCACAGAAAACCTATGCCAGGGTGGCAGTCTGCAGGGACAGGGTCGTGGGAATCATTGTGGGACAATACGGGAAGGACAGGAAAATGAATCCGGGAATGCATATAAGCAGTTTTTTCAGCGGCCTGAGGCTGATGATGGCCAGAGACGGAAGGAAAGTGGCAAAGCAGTTCCGGGGATTTGAGAAAACGGACAGGGATATGCTGGAGAGCTGCGGAAAGAAATTTGACGGTGAGGTGGTGTTCTTTGCCGTGTCAAAGGCAGTCAGGGGCTGCGGTGTGGGAAAAGAACTGTGGGGACAGTTAAGAGGCTATTTCCGGGCAAAAAGCGCGGAGAGCATTTATGTCTATACGGATAATACCTGTAACTATAAATTCTATGAAAGTCAGGAATTTGAGCGCCTGGACTGCCGAGAACTGCTGGTAAGCCCGGGCGGACAGAGGTTCCGACTGGAGATGTATTTATATGAATATAACTTTTAGGCCGGCTTTCAGTTTACCGGGCGCGGGACATTTACGGGGAAGGAACCATGGTCCGGCGGGCGTAACAGACCGTTGAAAAACGGTACTTTTGCCATAATCATGCAGGAAAATATAAACATTTTGTAAATATTGCATAAAAATTAAAGGAAAATAGATGAAATCTTAAAAGAAATTTAGTACAATACTTTTATACAGTGTTTACAATGTGATAAAAGGCAGCATTCGGCTGTCAGGAAGATGAAAGGGGAGACATGATTATGACAGATTGGAAAGAGTTATTGGATAACGGATACGATGATGTCAGGGAGCTTGCAGGACGCCTGCATATAACGGAGGAGGAACTCCCTGCGCTTTGTAAGATTCAGGATATGTTTCCCATGTTTGTGAATCCTTATTACCTGTCTCTGGTGGATGAAAATGACCCGGAGGACCCTGTGAGGAAACTCTGCATCCCGGCGGACGCGGAGCTGAAAGCAGGGGGTGAGATGGATACCAGCGGTGAACACGACAACACTGTCATGACAGGAATGCAGCATAAGTACGATGCCACAGTGCTGATACTCTCCACAAACCAGTGCGCCATGTACTGTCGCCACTGTTTCCGCAAGCGTCTTGTGGGCCTGTCAGGGGATGAGATCGCGGAGTATATCAGTGATATGGCACAGTATGTGCGGGAGCACAAGGAGATCAACAATGTACTTGTGTCCGGCGGTGATGCATTCCTCAACAGCAACGGGACCATCAGAAAGTATCTGGAGGAGTTTTCAGGGATTGAACATCTGAACCTGCTCCGCTTCGGCAGCAGGACACCGGTAGTGCTTCCCCAGAGGATCACAACAGACCCTGAACTGGTGGACATGCTGACAGAGTATGGAAAGAAAATACAGATCTACGTTGTGACCCAGTTCAATCATCCCAATGAACTGACCTCTGAGGCCAGGGAAGCAGTACATACACTGATGCGTGCGGGGATCGTGGTGAAAAACCAGACCGTGCTGTTAAAAGGGGTGAATGACAGGCCGGAGGTTCTGGGAAAACTTCTGCAGGAAACTACAGCCATGGGGATTATTCCCTACTACGTATTCCAGTGCAGGCCGGTAACAGGCGTACACAGCCAGTTCCAGGTACCTCTCCATGAAGCTTACCGTGTAGTGGAAGGTGCAAAACAGATGCAGAGCGGCCAGGGAAAATGCTTCCGCTATGTCCTTTCCCATGTGACGGGCAAGATTGAGATTCTGGGTGAGACAGGGGACGGCAATATGCTGTTCAAGTATCATCAGGCAAAGTACGAGAAGGACAGAGGACGTATCTTCACCAGCAAAATCGGTGAGGGACAGTGCTGGCTGGATTAAAAAAGAAAAAACGGAAACGTACAGCAGTAAAGCTGCCATAAAATGTGAAAGTTTATTTTTCATTTTATGGCAGTTTTTTTGTACCTGTGCCGCAAAAGGGAATCTCAGCAGACCGTAAAATTATTTTTATCAAAGTCAATCAGCCCCTCATCCTTCATTTTATATAATTCAACGGTCATGGAGCTTCTGTCAACGGACAGATAGTCAGCGAGCTGCTGTCTGTTAAAGGGAATGGTAAATTTTTTGGAGCTCTGAAGCCTCATCTGCTGGGAAAAATACTCCAGCAGTTTGGCACGGATGGTGTGCGGCGTCAGGCAGTCTATTTTCCGGGAGAAATGCAGATTTTTTTCCGCCAGAACGCCCAGCAGATTCTGAATAAGTTTGGTATGAAAGCGGCATGCAGAGGAACAGGTGGTCAGCACGCGCTTCAGATCCAGAAACAGGATCTCCGTATCAGCAGCGGCAAGCGCTGTCCCGTCAAAGGTTGCCTGAGGAACACAGGCATAGGTTTCACCGAACAGGTCCCCCGGGCCGAGTCTGGCCAGAAGAGATTCCTTTCCCCAGTAGCTTTCCCTGACTATGTGTACATTACCTTTCAGGATAAGTCCAATCTGTGAGATTCGGTCACCCCACCGGAAGATGGAGGCGTCCTTTTTATATTGGCGGATACTTCCCGACAGGCAGTCCAGCATGGCGGTGAGTTCATCCTCGGTGATTCCTCTGAATAATGGGGAGTGTTTTAATTCTTTTACGGGAAATTCACTCATAAATGTTAGAATCCTTTCTTATTTGTTGTACCTACAACAGAATGATTTTTTTAATTATAGTATATTATCCATGAAAAGACAAGAACAGAGGAGGAATTGCAATGGCAAGAAAACTGGTTCAGATAGATGAGAGCAAATGCAACGGCTGCGGGCTGTGCGCAAGTGCCTGTCATGAGGGTGCCATCGGTATGGTGAACGGAAAGGCAAAGCTTTTGAAAAAAGAATTATGCGACGGCATCGGAGATTGCCTTCCGGTATGTCCCACAGGGGCCATAGCCTTTGAGGAGAGCGGCTCCCGCCCCTGGCCCGTACAGATAAAACTGGTATCTCCGGCAGCGTCCTTTTTTAAAGGGGCCGACCTGCTGATCGCGGCTGACTGTACGGCTTATGCCTATGCGGGATTCCACCGGGAGTTTATGAAAGACAGAGTGGTTCTGATCGGGTGCCCGAAGCTGGACAGTGTGGATTACTCCGAAAAACTGGGGGAGATCCTGGGGATAAATGATATAAAAAGTGTAACAGTGGTGCGTATGGAGGTTCCATGCTGCGGCGGAATCGAGCGCGCAGTGAAAAATGCCCTTTCAAGATCAGAACAGGAAATACCATTTCAGGTGGTAACAGTAACGACACAGGGAGATTTGATATAGCAGTTATGCGGTATTGAATGGAAAAAGTGCTGTACAAATAAAAAAGTTAAGAAAAGAGAGGAAATCAATTATGGAAGAAAAAATGTTTTGTTTTCAGTGTGAGCAGACTGCAGGATGCAGCGGATGTAAAGGAAACAGAGGAGTGTGCGGCAAGCAGGAAACCACTGCAAAGCTTCAGGACGAGCTGACAGGCGCCCTGATTGGACTTGCACATGCCGTGGGAGAGGATAAGGCAGAACCGGAGACAGACCGTCTGATGATGGAAGGACTTTTTGCAACCCTTACAAATGTTAATTTTGATGATGAATCCCTGAAAAAACAGATCGCTTCCGTGCATCAGGAGAAGGAAAAATATGTACCCGGCTGTAATTCCTGCCAGGAACCCTGCGGCCGCACATCAGACTATCCCATGGAGATGCTCTGGAAAGACCAGGAGGATATCCGTTCCCTGAAATCTCTCCTGCTTTTCGGACTCAGAGGAACAGCGGCTTATGCTTATCACGCTATGGTACTGGGTTATACGGATGAACAGGTAAATGCATTTTTCTACAAGGGGATGGCTGCCATTGGGGAGGACAGGGATATGGACAATCTGCTCCCTCTTGTTATGGAGGCAGGCGCAGTGAATTTCCGATGCATGGAGCTGCTTGACAGGGCAAACACAGAGACTTACGGAATTCCTGCGCCGGCTAAAGTGGAGATGAAAGTGGAGAAAGGCCCGTTTATCGTCATTTCAGGTCATGACCTGAGGGATCTGAAACTGCTTCTTGAGCAGACAGAGGGTAAAGGCGTCAACATCTATACACATGGAGAGATGCTTCCTGCCCATGCTTATCCGGAGCTTAGAAAATATGCGCATCTGAAAGGAAACTTCGGCACTGCATGGCAGAACCAGCAGAAAGAGTTTGCCGGACTTCCGGCCCCGGTGCTTTTTACCACCAACTGCATTATGCCGCCTAAGGACAGCTACAGGGACCGGGTATTTACCACAGGTGTTGTCAGCTATCCGGGTATGGTGCATATAGGCGAGGACCGGGACTTTACACCGGTCATTGAGAAGGCTGCTGCGCTGGGCGGTTTTACAGAGGAGAAAACGTTCACAGGCATCAACGGGGGCAGCACACTGACTACAGGTTTCGGACACGATACCATTTTAAGTGCTGCAGGTCAGGTTGTGGAGGCTGTCAAAGCAGGACAGATCAGCCATTTCTTCCTGGTAGGAGGATGTGACGGCGCCAGAACAGGAAGGAATTACTATACAGAGTTTGTACAGAAGGCGCCGAAGGATTCCATTATCCTCACACTGGCATGCGGAAAATACCGCTTTAATGATCTGGACCTGGGTGAGATCGGCGGTCTGCCAAGACTTATGGATATGGGCCAGTGCAACGACGCATTCGGCGCTATCAAGGTGGCAGTCGCCCTTGCAGAAGCTTTTCACTGCAGCGTCAACGAACTGCCTCTGACTCTGGTGCTCTCCTGGTACGAACAGAAAGCCGTGAGCATTCTGCTGACACTTCTGCACCTGGGAATCAAGAATATCTATCTGGGGCCGACATTGCCTGCTTTTGTTTCTGAGAATGTGTTAAATTATCTGGTGGAGAATTTTCAGATTTCGCCTGTTAGTACGCCGGAGGAAGATCTGAAGAAGATTTTAGGATAGTCTTACTGCAGATAAGGGCCAGCGGAGCATTCATTTGCCCCGCTGGTATATTTTCTGATATTCTCTTGGTGACATTTCTGTATATTTTTTGAAAATCTTAGAAAAATATCCCTGATTTATGAAACCCGCCTGTTCGCTGACCTGAGCGATGGACAATTTTTGTGTCTGCAGCAAGTGCCTGGCTTTTTCTATACGCACCTTGTTCAAATAATCCGAAAAATGCTCGTTGGTCTTCTGATAGAACAGGGTGGACAGATAGGTATAGTTCAGATGAAATGCCTGGGCGATATCAGACAGCTTCAGGTCCTGATTGCAGTTATCAGCTATATAACTTTTGATCTGATAAAAAAGGTCAAGGTCACGTCTGGCAGTTTCACGCTGCACCAGATTGTTCACAAGCAGGAAGAAGTCATCCAGTATCTTGTCAAGGACAGCATAGTCAGGGGCTTTGTCTATCATCTTGAAATATTTCACTTTTTCCATATTAATGCCGGAAGTGTCAAAACCGGCCATAGTCAGCGCCAGAATCAGAGAGTATAGAGCACTTTCAATCTGTTTTTTAAATACAAATACCTCTGTGGAGGGGCTTTCTACAGTACGGCGTACATATTGTCTGAGCAGGTGGCGGACCCCGGGGAGATACAGGGGATCAAGATTTTTCTGATACTCCTGTTGAGGGAATGGAAGTGCAGAAGCCTTTATATCCTCAGGGTATAGTAATTCTCTTTCCGGAAAATAAAAGCTGTATTCCAAAAGCCTGATACAATCCTTATATCTGGTGAGTGTGCAGGACAGGTCATTGTACGGTTCGGACAGGGTAAAAATCATTTTTCTGCCTGTCTTCCGTTCAAGCATTGTCACGAGTGCAGTTGACAGAGCGGGCACCAGGTCTTTGTTTTCCGGAACTGTCTGCAAAAGGATGCAGAGATACCCCTCGTCGGAAATACAGAAAGCGTGGGAATGAGGGGCAAACTGTCCGGCAATTTCAGGGGCTATCTTTTTTTCCAAAGTGTAGAAAGAGATATCGCTCAGGATTTTTCCGGTTAGAAGAAGATAGGGTTCTGTTTCCAGGAAATCCGTATGCGCATCACGGAAACGCTGCAGGGCATCAGGACAGCACAGAGTACCGCCATGGAGCAGTTCTTTTAATGTCTGGGCGGCAGATGCATGGCTTCTGATACCGGGTGAGGCGGACCTGAGCCTGTTCATAAGGGCAAGCAGTTCATCCTTATCGAGAGCAGGTTTTAAAAGATAGTCGGCAACTCCGAGTTTAAACAGGGATTTCACATACTCGAAGTCATCGTAGCTGCTCAGAACGATAATATGTATCCATGGATATTGTTCTTTCAGCTTCTTTGTGAATTCAATTCCGTCCATGACAGACATGATGATATCTGTCAAAATGATGTCGGGCTGTATTTCCTCTATCATGTGCAGGGCCTCCAGACCGTTGGAGGCTTCGCCGGCGATGGTAAATCCATTTTCTTCCCAGTTGCAAAGGTATTTAATTCCATTTCTCAATAGCAGTTCATCGTCGATGATCAATATTTTAGTCAGATGCTGTTCCATTTCCAGTTTCCTCCCTTTAAAGCAGTGACCAAACGGCAGTTTATATACAGTGGGTTGTACCGGGTTCAATCAGAGGCAGTTTTATAGTAATCTGTGTGCCATAGCCTTCCAGGCTGGCGATATGCAGGCCATAGGCAGCGCCGTAAATCAGTTTTATTCTGTCATTTACATTCTTTACACCGATGCCTGTGAACCCTTTATTACGGATTAGGGCTGCATCATCGGATAGTATGGTAGCAAGGATATGGGAGGGGATACCCTGTCCGTTATCGATGACCTCTATGATCAGTGTGTCCTCCATCTTGGCTGCATAGATACTGATATCCCCCAGCGGATTATTATCGGTGAATCCGTGGAAAATAGCATTTTCGGCCAGGGGCTGCAGGAATAATTTGGGGACCAGGAAGTTACGGCAGTCTTCAGATATCTGAAGCATCAGCCGTATGCCGTTTCCGTATCGGAGCTGCTGTATCTTGAAGTAGCTCTCCAACAGGGCACATTCCTCCTCCAGCGGTATCGTCTCTCTGGTATCTCCAATGGTTTTTCTGAGAATATCTATGAGGGCAGTGATACCGCTTATGACATCCTGGCTGCGGCCGGCTGCTGACAGATACTTTATGGAGGCCAGAGTGTTATAAATGAAGTGAGGATTGATCTGGCTCTGGAGGGCATTCTGTTCCGCCAGTCTTCTGGCGTTCTGTTCCCGGGCCAGATTATCCAGATATGTGTCCAGTTCCAGGAACATCTTGTCAAATGCGGCACCAAGCTGTTCCGCTTCCAGACATCCGCCGCAGTTTACAGCAGCAGGTCGTTTTGAGGCTCTGTCCCAGTCAATGTTGTACATGGCCATTGTCAGATTCTGTATGGGCCGGGTGATACGCCGCACGGCAAAGACTAAAAAGAGCAGTGCCGCAGCCAGAATCAGTCCGGTAATGCAGACAACGATCAAGGTGTTGGAAAATACTTTTGATGTTATAGTGGAATAGTCTGTGAGCTGCACGATCCTGACATCGAAAAAAGCATTTTCAGCGGAGACAGGAATGTATTTCTTGTCTTGATAATCCACTGCAATGCCGGCTGTTTTTGAACCGGAGATGTCAAGGAGTTCTCTGTCCGTCCTTCCAATCTGTCTGGGGTCGGAGTCGGACAGGATCAGTCCGTCATGCGTCATCACAGAAAAGCGGTTGTCATCCTGCCTTAGATTGAAATATAAGCTGGAAAAACAGGATTCATCAATGGCAATCAGGATATATCCATAGGGAGACTGGGAATACGGATCAAAAAGGGAGCAGGCGGTAAACGTATAATACTTATCCCGGGTCTCTCTGGTGATGCCCCTGTGATAGTAGTCTATTCCCATTCTTTTAGGATTCTTCTGTACCTTCTGCATGAAATCTTCATCTATAATACCAGTATCCTCCAGGGCCACGGTTTCATTATATGTAGTGTAAGTACAGTTGTTTTTTCCGTATAGGATGATATTTACATTGGAATAGCTGAAGAAACCGTTATAACTCTGCAGATAGGTATTGACATATCTTTGCATTTGATAGTAACAGAAAGTATCTTCCGGTGTCTCCTCGAGATAGGATTTTATCGTGCTGTCGGAAGAGAGCTGTACCATGATATATATGAGCTGCTGATAAAAGGTAATAAAACCCTCATTCAGCTGCTGGACAGAATGCTGGCTTGAAAGCGTGATCAGTTCAGACGTATTCTTCCGGTATTGATAGGAAATGATGGAGGTGGTGAACAGAAAGAAGAGAAGAAAAGCAATGATTACAATACATAGAATTTGTGAAGAAATCCGGCGGCTGTTTTTCATTTTTCTCCCCCTTTCGACAAAATACGACTTTTCAGGAACCGAATTCATTATATAATATAAATATACGAAAATCAAATGAAAATAGCTGTTAAATTGTGTAAAATGCACAAAACCAAAAAAATTATAAATGAACCTGAAGATTTTACCGAAACAGTTGTTTCTGTGTAGGAAAAAACGGCACAATCAAAAAATAAGAATAAATCTGCCGAAAAAATTCACGTGATTCCCGTATCACATCTGGTAAGATATTATCATCAAGTTGATGAAAAGGAGCGTAAGTTATGAAAGGAAAAAGAACAATAAGCGTTGCTATGGCAGCAATCGTCGTATCCGGACTTCTGAGCTCGTGCGGACAGAGCCAGGAGGAAAAGACGGGAGATGAGAAAGAACAGGTTACACTGCAGTATTGGTATCAGGGTACAGACCAGCTGAGCACAGAATTTGCCCAGCGTTGTGTGGAATCTTTTAACGAAAAATATCCGGATATCAAGGTGGAGGCCACGGGGATGTCTACCACTATTTCAGACCAGGAGACAAAGCTGAATGCAGCGACGCTCAGTGACACCTATCCTGACGTGATAGCAGTGGTCCTGGCGGAGGTGGGATCAAGAGGGTCTCTTGGAGACTTTGAGCCGTTGGAGCCATATATAGAAAAATGGAAAGAAAAAGAGGATTTGTTCGACAGTGCATACGAGATGGGGAAATACCAGGGGACTCAGGTGGCACTGGGTGTGCTGCCGAATCCGCAGATCTATACTTACCGCAAAGATGTCTTTAAGGAGGCAGGTCTGGACCCGGAAGATCCGCCGTCAACCTGGGCAGAACTGAAGGACACTGCGGAAAAGCTGACAAAACGCGAAGGGGATAAGGTTGTATTCGCGGGGCTGGACATCCCATCCATAGACAGTTCTCTTGTATTCACAGAACCTTATATGCGTACCGCAGGCTCCAAGGTGGTGGATGAGGAAAAGGGGGAGCCGGCATTTACAGATGAGGCGGCTGTGGAAGCTCTGAATTTCCTTGGGGAAATGGCACAGATGAACATCTCTATACCACACGACCAGCAGAAAGGGGAGGAGCATCCTTTTGTAAACGGAAACGCAGCGATCAGTAATCTCTCCACTGCCAATATCCAGGCATTCCGTGCAAATTATCCTGACGCGGAACTGGGATACCTGCCGATTCTGAAAAAGGATGAGAATTCCGGTGACGGCGTCTGTTTCTGCGGATATCAGCTCATAGCCATGAGCGGAAGTTCCAAGCATAAAGATGAGGCATGGCTATTTATGGAGCATATGATGTCAAATGATGTAGTGTGGGACAGGACCGAGACATTCAATACTCCTATTGTCAAGAAATCCCTGGAGGACAAATATATGGAATCCGGTGATAAGGAGCTGAAGAGCGCTATTTTGAATTATGTGGAGAACGGAAAGGGAAAGGCAACGGTACCGTGGGTAAGCGAGCTGAACAAATACGTATCTGTGGCATATGAGGAAGTCATCAACGGAAAGAAGACAGCACAGGAAGCACTCAATGACGCAAATGATCTGCTTACGAAAGAGATATCAAAATAAATCATGTGAAACGGGCTGCGGATGCTTGTCCGCAGTCTATTTTTACGCTTTTTTGGCTGGGAGGACGGATTATGAGGAGGACAAAGAGGATTGGTGATGACCGCTGCGGATATGTGTTCATTGCACCTTATTATATATTTTTTGTGATGTTCGTGCTGTTTCCGATTTTGGTGAATATCGGGCTTAGTTTTACGGATTTTAATCTTAAATCCATCTCTTTTGTGGGGGTGGAGAATTATGTGACTATGATATCAGACAGTTTATTTTGGATTTCAGTGAAGAATACGCTGATATATGTGGTGTTTACTGTGTTTTTTACCATGGTACTGGGGCTTCTGCTGGCACTTGCGCTGAGAAGTGCGGCGCTGTGGGGGACAAAGTTCTTCAGAGGGATCATATATATGCCATATGTGACATCCATGGTGGCTATGTCCATGGTCTGGCTGTGGATGTATGACCCGACCCACGGAGTCATCAATGTACTGACAGAGATGCTGGGAATTTCGGCACAGCAGTGGCTGTATGACGAAAAGCTGGCTCTCGGTGCTGTGATCGTCATGGGCATCTGGAAGGGGATTGGTTATTACATGACCTTATTCCTGGCAGGGCTGAATAATATCCCGGCGTATTTATATGAAGCTGCCAAGATAGATGGGGCCAATGCCATTCAGTGTTTTAAGCATATCACACTGCCGATGCTGAAACCTGTGACCTTTTTTATAATGATCACAGGAGTGATCAGTGCCTTTAATGTATTTGAGCAGGTGAATGTAATGACATCAGGAGGCCCTATGAACTCAACGACGACAATTGTGCATCAGATTTATATAAGGGCATTTACAGAATATAAGATGGGTTATGGAGCTGCTGAGGCGGTATTTTTACTGCTGATCGTGTTTGTATTCACAATACTGAATTTTAAATACGGCAACCAGGGCCAGGATCTGGATATTTGACAGGAGGGTGGTAAATGAAAAAAAGTAGAGTGAGACAGGGGCTGCTGCTCCTGCTAATGGTATTTTTCTGTACAGTCATCATGCTGCCGTTTTTGATCATGTTTTTTACTTCCCTGAAGACCTCCTCGGAGATTGCAGCTCCTGTATTCCGTCTGCTGCCCGAGAAATGGCTGTTCTCCAATTATGCAGACGCCATGAAGTCGTCGGATTGGGGAAGATTCTTCTATAACACATTTTTTGTCACTGTAGTGGCAACGGGCATCAGCCTTGTCATCAATTCTATGGCGGGTTATGCTTTTGCCAGATTAAATTTTAAGGGCAGGGATATGCTTTTTATGCTGGCACTTGTGGGAATGATGATTCCGCAGCAGGTTACAATGCTTCCGAATTTTGTAGCTATGAAATACTTTCCGCTGGCAGGCGGCAACAATATCCTGGGGCAGGGAGGAACAGGACTCATCAATACATATGCGGGAGTGGTCGCCCCGTATATTGCTGGGGCTTTCGGTGTGTTCCTGTTCCGTCAGTTCTTCCTCAATTTTCCAAAGGCGCTCGATGAAGCGGCAAAGATAGACGGACTGACCAGATTCGGTACTTTTGTCAGAGTCTATATTCCACTCAGCAAGGCGATATTTGCCACATTGATCGTTTTTAAGACCACGAGTACATGGAATGAATATACATGGCCGCTGATCATAACAGCTAAAAAGGATATGTGGACAGTCCAGCTTGCGCTCAGCGTGTTCAAGGAGGAATTTGTGACCCAGTGGAATTATCTGATGGCAGCTACGACACTTATCATGCTGCCGCTTCTGGTGCTCTATATCTTTATGCAGAAATATTTTGTGGAGGGCATCGTGACCACAGGAATCAAAGGATAGGAGGAAAAGGATTTGAGGACAGTTCTTGTTTTGATGGATACACTGAACAGGCGGTATCTGAAGACTTACGATGAAAATGCGGTGGGAATCACACCGAATATAGACAGATTCTCCCGAGACTGCGTGATATATGACAGCCATTATATCGGTTCCGCACCGTGTATGCCGGCAAGGCGTGATATTTTTACAGGCAGAATGCAGTTTCTGGAGAGAGGATGGGGAGGTATTGAACCTTTTGATATCACGCTTCCCCAGGTCCTCAGGGAGAATGGTGTCTACACACATATTACAACAGACCATACTCACTATTTTGAGATAGGGGGAGAAAATTATTGTGATCTGTTCAACACATGGGACTATCACAGAGGTCAGGAGTTTGATGCCTGGGTATCCAGTGTCAGGCAGCCGTGGGTGGACCCGGAGGGATATGGGAGGAAATCGCCGCAGTATCTGTTGAACCGGAGTCGTTTCCTGACAGAGGAAGAATTTCCTACGCCCAAGACTTTCCGGTCAGCTTGTGATTGGGCGGAGGACAACAGGGGGTGTGATGACTTCTTTTTGATGGTGGAAAGCTTTGACCCACATGAACCCTTTGACTGTCCGGAAGAATATCTCAGGATGTACCACGATACTTATGAGGGCAGGGAGTTTAACTGGTCTTCCTATGCGCCGGTTACAGAACCGCCTGATGCTGTAGCGCATCTTGAAAAATGTTACCTTGCTACACTTACCATGACGGACAGATGGTTTGGCAGATTCATAGACTCTCTGAAGAAAAATGGCCTGTATGAAGATACTCTGATCATACTCACCACGGACCATGGGCATATGCTTGGGGAACACGGATTTACAGGAAAAAATTTTATGCATGCTTATAATGAGATGGCCCATATTCCTCTGATGATGAAGAGGCCCGGAAAAGAGAACAGGGGGAAAAGGGTGACACAGCTGACACAAAATATAGACTTGATGCCAACAATTTTAGAACATCACAACTGCAGGATACCTGAACGGGTAAAAGGCATTTCCCTGGTAAAAACTATGGATGGCAGAGCAGAAGCCAGAGAACAGGTGATATATGGATGGTTCGGACGTGCGGTAAACGTCTGTGACGGAAAATATGTATATTTCCGGGCACCTAAGAGCTTGGAGAACCAGCCTCTTCACCAGTATTGCGGAATTCCAAGTACGGTATGGCGTTATTTTGGGGAGGAGTATGCGGAAGAGATTGAGATGGGGAGATATCTCTCATATACAAGATATCCGGTCTATAAGATACCAATCAAGAAACCGGAGGATTATTCGGGAGATATCGCATTTGTTTCAGAATCGCAGCTATTTGACCAGGAGGAGGACTACTATCAAATGCATCCTTTGAAGGATGAAAAACTGGAGATGATAATGTGCAAAAAATTGGTGAGAGGAATGAAGGAGGCTGAGGCACCGCAGGAGCAGTATATCCGTTTAGGGGTGGACTCCCTATAAAAAAATCACACATTTTTGTGAGAATATGATAGAATCATCCTAACAAAAGCCAGGCTGCTATCCGGTTATAAAATTCTACAGCAAAAAGGCATGTGCACAGACTGCATTTTATGTGGTCTGTGCACATCTGTCTTGCAATTGCCTTGAAATCTCAGGGCAGCATCCGGCGGGGCAGCCAAAGGCTGAACAGTTATAAACTGTGTACAAAAAGATAAGGAGGATTCACATGAGAAGGAAAGACAGGGAGAAATCACGGGAATTTGCTTTGGAGGTAACAGACAAATGTGAATGGGCGGTATTATCCATGACAGATCAGGAGGGAATGCCCTATGCAGTTCCTGTGACCATTGTAAGAGACGGAGACTTCGTCTATTTCCATACGGCAAAGGCAGGTAAAAAAATAGATATTTTAAACAGGCATCCGCAGGTATGCCTTGTCTGTGTAGGTGATACGGAAAGGCAGACGGACAGCTTTACCACATTGTATGAATCGGCAGTCATAAACGGAACCATCTGTGAGGTGACGGAGGATGAAGAAAAAATCCATGCACTCAGAATCCTCTGTGAACGGCATACGCCTGCAAATATGGGACAATTTGACAAGGAAGTGGCGAGGAGCCTTAAGATAACGGGAGTATGGAAGATTCATATAGAAGAAATAACCGGGAAGGCCAAGTGAGACAGCACTGTTTCCGGCATAATCCTTCCCTGTTTCCAGCAGAGTAGGCTGAAGTCCGTTAAGGGTTCAAAGTATGTGCAGCAGATTATGTAACCGCCGTTTGGGAACAGGCGTCAGCCTTCAGAAATACCGCATAAAACCGGGATACCGCATAGAAAAGTGTGGTTTCCCGGTTTTTTTCGGTGCTTATTGTGCGCTGAAAAGATATAACCATAAGTTATGGCAGATATGAAAAATGAAACAAAGGGGTTGTAAAAAAGGGAATATAATGTTATATTTTTATACAAATTTTATAATTACTTTATAAAGTTAATAGGATATTACTTTAAATCGTATACTGATTTCATGTGGAGAATAAAATGAATGGACAGATGGTACTTGATAAAATAATGGATACTTACCGGCCGAATTTTGATGTGGAGGAGCCGTATGAGTTTCACGGTGAAGTCTATGATGCCTATGCCGGGTTTAGCATGACCAGCGCCAAATATGTGCTGGTGAAACGCGCGGAGCTGTGGCGTGCCCACTGCTTTGAACACGCATTTTTTCAGTGCAGGGAGGAGATACACGCTGGAGATCTTCTGCGTTTCCAGGAGCAGCTCCTGGAGCATATGGAGCCGGAGCTGGTCAGGGGGGGGGAGGCAGAGCCTGTTAAGGACCACATGTATACATATCTGACAGGTGTGTTCGTCTCAGAAAAAGCGGTATCTCCTGAGACATTACAGACACTGAAAAAATTAAAGTTCCGGAAAAACTATCGTTTTGCCGTGAGAGGGTTCTCAGAGGAGCGGCTTGTGCTTCTTGATATGGAAAACAGGAGGATATACGGTAATCCTGCGGCAAAGGATTTGATTAAAGGATATAAAAAGATGGTAACTTTTCAGTACCCTCACAGTTAGGAGCAAAATCCATGCAGAATCGCCTTTGGTGATAGGAATTTTGCCCGCTGCTGAACTTTTTCTTACGGCCAGTGCAGTAAATGCGCAGGCCTGCTGAATAGGTACAAAAGATGTTGCTATTTTTTTCATTATCAAATATTCATCAAAAAAGAGGAGGCAAAGAGTTATGAGTGGAGTAATCATTCTGGGTGCGGCAATTGTGATTTTTCTGATTGCCTATGTGACCTACGGTTCCTGGCTGGCAAAGCAGTGGGGCGTGGATCCGAAACGGGAGACACCGGCCCACACAGAGGAGGACGGCGTGGACTTTGTTCCCGCAAAAGCGCCTGTGCTGCTGGGCCATCATTTTTCATCGATTGCAGGGGCAGGTCCTATTAACGGGCCCATTCAGGCAGCTATTTTTGGCTGGGTGCCTGTGCTTCTGTGGATTGTTATCGGCGGTATTTTCTTTGGAGCAGTGCAGGACTTTTCCGCATTGTTTGCATCCATCCGCCACAAAGGAAAATCCCTGGGAGAGGTGATAGAGGAAAATATTTCTTACAAGTCCAAAGTCTGCTTTACTGTGTTTGCCTGGCTGGTGCTGATACTGGTCGTTGCGGCGTTTGCGGATATTGTGGCAGGAACATTTGCCGGATTTACAGCAAATACGGACGGGGAGATGGTGAAGAATGCAGCTAACGGTTCTGTTGCGATGGCATCCATGCTGTTCATTCCTCTGGCTGTGGGATTCGGATTCCTGAACCGGAAGAATGTAAATCTGGGTGTCTCCACAATTGTGGGTGTCCTTCTTCTGGCGCTGTGCATCTTTGTGGGATTGAAAAGCCCAATCTACTTTTCCAAGACAGCATGGCTCGTGGTCATCTTTATTTACATATTTATCGCTTCAGTGGCACCTGTGTGGATTTTGCTGCAGCCTCGCGATTATCTGAACAGTTTTCTGCTGTACTTTATGATGATCGCCGCTGCCATTGGTATTTTCTTCACCAATCCGAATGTACAGCTCAAGGCATTTACCGGATGGAATATCGGAGGACAGACCTTGTTCCCCTTCCTGTTTATCACAGTTGCCTGCGGTGCAGTGTCAGGGTTCCACAGCCTGATTGGTTCCGGCACCACATCAAAACAGCTCAACAGTGAGAAGGATGCCAAAATGATCGGATATGGCTCCATGCTGATCGAGTGTGTCCTCGCTGTAATTGCTTTAATTGCAGTGGGCTATCTGACTTCCGACGGTGCCTATGCGGAGATTGGCACGCCGCCTGTTGTCTTTGCGACAGCAATCAGTACCTTTTTCGCAAACATGGGAATGGGGGATATGGCTGTGACTACCATGAAGACGATCATTCTTCTGGCGATCTCCGCATTTGCCCTCACATCCCTGGATACGGCAACACGTCTGGGTCGTTTCCTGTTCCAGGAGCTGTTTGCTTCAAAGAAGAACGGGGAGAAGAATATTCTCAGCAATATGTATGTGGCGACTGTTATCACAATTGCCTGCGCAGCCCTTCTGACGATCGCGGGATATCAGAAGATATGGGCATTGTTCGGAGCCTGCAATCAGCTTGTATCTGTGCCCGCATTCCTGGCTGTGTCATGCTGGTTAAAGAGAATCGGGAAGAACAACAGGATGTTCTACTTCCCCATGTTCTTTATGCTGGCAGCTACCCTGAGCACGCTGGTACTCACATTTAAGAATAATGTGCTGAAACTGGCAGGCGGAACAGGGCAGGCGCTGGTGGAAGGCCTGCAATGTGTGCTGATTGTGCCCATTGTGGTTCTGGCAGTGATTATGGCTATTGATGGAATCAGAACACTTTTTGGAAAGAGCGTTAAAACGGCATAAGAAATGGATGTAAAAAACCGGAAAACCATATGGAGAATGTGGTTTTCCGGTTTTTGTGTTCTGTTTATTTATCCAGGAGCATAATAGCTTCCTGATAATCAGCCTGTCTGTCCAGATACGGCAAGCCGCTGCTCTACAGGTTGGTTCAGTTTTGCTGCCAGTTGGTCATATTCCAGCCCTCCCGCAGGGGGGCTGCCCTGTCATACTGTTTTTTATCGTAGAGCAGATTTCCAAGGTAATATTTTGCCATCGGTGCAGAGTTCAGCATTTGAATGGCCGTCCCCAGAACACGAATCTCTTCGGTTTTGTTCGGAAAACAATAATCACAGGAGGCAGCTTTCGTATTTTCCGCGCATTAGCCGTTTCCATTCCTCAAGCGCCTTCCCGGTACCGACAGCAGCGGCTTTTAAGGTGCGGATCTAGGAATCAAAGGCCTTTTCATCCTGCCCGTCCGCCTCCAGAGCCAGGCAAAGGTTGAAATAATATTCTCCGGAATAGGGATTGGGATTTTTCATGGTCTGTTTGTCTACGGCAGCCTGGAAGTGGGCAATGTTCTCATGAATGTGGCCCTGCGGTAGAGAAGCAGGTTATAGCCGTTGTTCAGGTGGGTATCTGCAGCGTCACGCCGTAGTCCCTCCTGATAGTAATCCGCAGGGTCACAGGTGGCATGGCGGTATTACTCCAGATGAGAGGCGGCCAGATACAGTTCCTCCAGGGATTTCATGTCCTTTGACGCTTTCAGCGGCTCGGCTGGCTGGGGGAGGCATCAGTTCTTTCTGGTATATTTTGTACCCCACCAGTGTCTTCTGTGCTGGGGCCGGTTGAACTCGATCCCGCCGGAGATTCAGGGGCCTGTCAGCCCCGCAAGGGGGTAGAACTTTCCGGTGTTGCCTTGGTAGGCTCGTTTTTCAATGAAAAGAGGGCTTTTTTCGGGGGGATAGACTTTATTGGTGGGGATAACGCAGGGGGCTTCCCAGATTTTTACTTGTGATTTTTGTGACATATGTTTGACTTCTTTATTTTTGATAAGGCGGAGGGGCTGAAAGGTATCCGCCGTTCCATTTGTTCTGCCATTATTTTACTATCCTGCCTGTTGAATAGGAATATCATATTCTGGTTATTGATGGACAATATTACAGTGATATATGCGAGAAAGCAGTGATTTTGGGCTGTTAAGGATCATTTGGTGTATAGCTTTGGGGAATATTTAATATGTGAATATGGTATTGCAAAATGTATAGTTGCATTATATACTGATAATAACATAAAAATGTTTTCGTGTATTTTTATTGAATTTATAAAAAGTTCATTTGCCCTGTTACCCTCTTTGTGATATTCTGGAATCAACAAATCGCCGCGACAGGCAGCATGTATATTTATCTATTCCGGCCATTCGGCCAGTTGATTTCCGGAAAATGAAAATTATATAAGGAGGAAAAATGGGAGTAAAGGATGATAATATTACGCCGTATTTTGATAACCCCCAGGTGTTCTGTGATTTTATGAACGGTGCGGTTTTCGGAGGGAAACAGGTATTTAGGCCGGAATATGCAGAGCGGCTTCCGAGAGAAATGATTCATCAGCTTCCCTGGGAAGCCGATGGCAGATCCAATAAAAAAACCTTGATAAGAGATACGGTTAAACAGGCATATTTTCACACGATGTATGTGATTTTTATCTGTGAAAACCAGAGTGAGATACATTATGGGATGCCGGTGCGCATGCTTTTATATGATTCCGTTCAGTACGGAGACCAGATGAAGAAAATACAAAAAGAAAACAGGAAAGCGGGAAATCTGAAAACACCAGCGGAGTTTTTGTCAGGACTTCATAAAGGGGAACAGCTCATGCCGGTGGTAAGTATTGTTTTCTATTATGGGGACAGGCCCTGGGATGGTCCGCTCACAGTGGAGGAGATGATCCGGCTGCCGGATGGTGCGGCAGAGTTAAAGGAGTATTTCCCCCAATATAAAGTACATCTGATCGATCCCAGGAATATAGATCCGAGTAAATTTCCGGGTGATTGGAGATTGATATTGGAAACTTTAAAATGCGGAAACCATAAAAAAGATCTTCAAAGATATGTAGAAAACCATAGAAAGGAACTGGAGGAATTGTCTGCAGAGGCCAGCAGAGCGTTACTTACAATGCTGGGGCAGGATATTGATACAAATGAGGGGAAGGAGGGAACCACAGTGTGCAGGGCATTAGAAGAGTTAAAAGAGGAAGGAAAGACAGAAGGTAAGATAGAAGGAAAGAAGGAAGAGGAAGTCAATATCATTCGTAAAATGCTGAATAAAAGACTTACGGCAATAACGATCTGTCATTGGCTTGATGCGGAAGAGGGATTTGTAATGAGAATTGCAGAACTGCAGGAACGACATCCGGATTACAGCAATGCTCAGATTTTGGAAGAAATTTCCCACAAATCATAGCAAAAGGAGTGCGCTTCATTTGCTATAGAATGGAAGGCAGGGAGGACTGCCATCAGATGCAGAAAGGATCTGCCCTGTTACGAGATGAGAGGATATTATGTGGAATGGATGGATGCCGATAAAGAGGTGTGCGGCAGAAGCAATATTCCGGATCTGAAACCAGGAGATAAATGGATAATAGATGCAGACTGCAGCAGTGTTTCTGTTTACAGAGGAAATGGTGACAGGTGCGGTACTTATAAAATCAACTGATACAGCAAAAAGATATCTGCCCGGCCTCGCTGGCCGGGCAGATATCTATTTCCAGTTATTTTCAATTTCTTCCCGGATGATCTGAATATATCTCCGGGCTTTCTGTACATTATTGTCAATCGTATAGATATCCCTCTGCGTGATTTCCATCTTACAGCCCCTGGCGGCGGTAAGGCTTCTGCGGATATATTTGCGGAAAGCCTCCTCGTCCAGATCCCTGCCGCTGACACCGAGGAAGGTAGCTGCAGGTTTTCTGTGGTAGATGATACTGCTTCCCCGGAGGCGTTCGCCCATGAACTCTTCATTGCACCATGGGGAGATGGAAACTTTGCGGAGATTTTTGAATTTGCTGATGCAGTTATCCCAGACCCTGTCCACGGGTTCACAGCAGCCATAGGACAGAAGGCCGAACTGGGAACCGATTTTTTCGTAGCACGGGAAGATGATCTCCTCAAACATTTTAGGGGAGATACTCAGTGTCTCCTGGGAGTCCATGTAGCCCCATACATCGCGGCGTGTCAGGTATCTTCCGTCCACAGTGGGCGTGTCCGGCAGTTCATGGTTGAATGCGAAGGTTCCCTGTCCCACGCTTTCGTACTCTGTGGTGGGCAGGATCAGATGGTTTTCTTCCAGCATATCGTAGTATGCAAGCGTGTCATCAGCGGCCTGGTCCATGAGTTTTTTAAAGAGATCGGGATACTGTGCCAGATTCAGCATCATATTTTCCATTCCCATGAGATGGATGATCAACTGTGTGGGGACACTGTAGAGGCAGTCCATTTTCATTTTTACCGGCAGGATATCGCCAAACGTATCTGTGAGAAGCTGAAATTCCTGTTCGGTGCCCTCAATATCTACAGAAAATCTGCTGGGCTTGATTTTATGGAAGTCATCTTCCAGGTCTTCGATCACAGGCAGAAAACGCATGCTGACACCAGAGGTGTCTTCCTCCTCTCTGCCGGTTGCGAATTCTTTGTGCATGTCCAGGTCATACAGCTTGAATTCCGTATGGTATCCCATCTCAAAGCGGTCAGGCGTTACCCGGTCATCGTCAAAGAGCTCCTGGTTTACAAAGTTCTGGTACAGCTCAAACTCGGTTTTTCTGGCAAATTCTCCGGTACATTTTAAGCGTGGAGTGATGACCTCATCATTAAATCCCCATGACTCCAGAACAACCATGGGTGTTTCGCCCCGGAGGGCATTGTGGAGGTACCATTTTTCTTTCAGGATTTTGTTGCGCTCCTGACAGGCGAAATCCATCTGCTTTTTTGCTGTCTCCCGGAGGATCTTTCTGTCCTCGGCGCTTATTTCATATTTCATTTACATTCTCCTTTGCCTGGTGTATTCTTATAGTTATTCTATAAAAAACAAGGGAGAATTTCATCAGCGGCAGTTGACTTTCTATATAAAAAAATTGACATTTAGGAGGAGAAAGATGATAGAGAAAATATACTTCTGTGTTCCCACCACAGCGGCCTGCAGAGAAGTGCTGTATCCGCTGTGTCTGGGGGATTTTACATATGAAAGGGATTACCATATTGCCAGAAATGCATACGACAGCTACCTGTTTTTTTACGTGCGGGAGGGGAAAGGATATTTGGAATTTGACGGCAGGAAGTATCATTTAAGCAAGGGGCAGGCATGTCTGATAGACTGTTATCAGCCCCACGCCTACGGCTCGGACAGCGGATGGGAGATAGAGTGGATTCATTTTGACGGCAGATGCGCCGGAAGCTATTATGATATGATAGTAAAACAGAGCGGCAATGTTTTTTCGCTTACAGAAAGGCAGGCGGCGCAGGTGCTGCGGCCGCTCAGGTATATGCTGGAGCTTCTGGAAAGTAAGATAACCTACAAGGAAATATGGATGGCAAAATATATTACGGATATGCTGTCCTTTCTTTTGGGACTGCCTGATTATACTTTGCCGTATACAGAGTCAATGACCCCGTGTGAGCGGGCAGTATCCTATATACGGCAAAGATTCCGGTCCAATATTACGCTTCAAGAGCTGGCAGATCATGTATCCCTGGATGCCTCCTATTTTCTCAGACTGTTCAAACGGGAGACTGGTCTGACTCCCCATGCCTACCTTGTGTCAGTGCGTCTGCAGCAGGCCGGATATTATCTTAAGACAACGGACAGGCCCGTAAAGGAGATAGCATATGCCTGTGGGTTCCAGAGTGTGAACAGCTTTTGCATTGCTTTTAAGAAGAATAAGGGGATGACGCCTACGCAGTATAAGGAGAGGCAGTAGCGCTGTCTGTATAAAAAGAGATTGCAATGTTTGCGATATCCATGATAGACTGTTAATAAGGTTTAGCCATATACAGGGTTGCAGCCTCCCTAACTGAAAAGAAGGGAGGTGGTGTGAAAATGACAGTTTTTGAAGCTATATCATTAATGATATCTTTTGCTTTGTTTGTCGTAGCACTGCTTGCCTACATAGAGAGTAGAAACAAGCGAAAATAAAAAAGCCTACCCTGTTCCCCAAAACAAGGTAGGCGGAAGTCCATAAGGACTCCAATCATCCAATAAGGCTGCCATCTAAATGGATATGGCTAAACCTTTCTCTATACATAATATAGCATAGGTTATAAGAAAAAACAACGGAAAATCAATTGTTTTTCTTGGATTTAAAGATCCCGATAATCCATATTTATTTGAAATCTTATTACATGTCGTTTTTTTAACTCCCAAACAGACTGTCTCCATTTCTATATTCCGTAACATTACTTATAATAATACAAAAAAATCAAACACAGAGATATCAAAAATCAATAACAGATAAGTTCTTATCTTATTTTACAGGACCAAATCAGTGCTCATGGCTGCCGCTGTCTGTATTTTTATCCAGATAGGACTGCATTTCGTCAATTTCTTTTTCCTGCTGTGTGACAATATTGTCGGCAAACCGGGTCAGCTCCTCGTCATCCGTGTATTTAAGGATGATCTCTGCCATATCCACTGCCATCTGGTGATGCATGGACATGCCCTGGGCAAATGCTGCCTCCAGGTCAGTGGTCTCAGCTGCTGTGTGGGAACTGTGGTGTGTATCCATCATGGCGCGGTATTCTTCCAGATAGGCCTCCTCCTTGTCGGAATCAGGGCTTTCCGCTTTCTCAAAGCGTTCTATCATGGTGTTCATTTGATCAATCTCTTTATTCTGGGCACTTATAATGTTTTCTGCCAGGCCTTTGAACTCTCCGCCTTTTCCGGCGTATTCCAGATAACTTTTGGACATTTCCACGGCTGACTGGTGGTGGGGAATCATGCCGTGCAGAAAGTCAAGCTCAGCGCTGCCGGTGTTCCGGGCACTGTCCATTTCCTCCATCATCCTGCCCATGATGGCATTTTCCTCCTTCAGGTAATCTTCGATGTTGGATTTGCCGGAGCCGCATCCGGTCAGCAGAAGAAAGGCGGCAAGGGATATGGGGATAAGTTTACATAATTTCATTTCTGGCCTCCAATGGTTTGATTGATCGGAACTGTTCAGATGGCTGAAAAGTTACGATTTATTTTATAGTGTTGCCGGAAATGAGAAAAATAATGAATAGCATTTCACATTGACACCAGCCCGATTATCTGCAACAATCAATATAAGAATACAGGTCAAACCTGCTCATTACAGTTGTCTGAAATTACCACAGATAAAGGAGGGCAAACAATGCCGGAAAAGTATGAGGAATTAAAACAAAAAGCGCTTTCCTGCGGTTTTTCACACGTAGGAGATCTGGATGCATCCACAATCCAGGTGAGAAGTGAGGTCCGCAGCGCATGTGCGGAGAACAAATGTCAGCATTACAATAAGAACTGGGTCTGTCCTCCCGGATGCGGTACACTGGAAGAGTGCAGCGAGCAGATCCACAAATATGCGGGAGGACTGATCGTACAGACAACAGGGGAACTGGAGGACAGCTTTGATATAGAGGGAATGCAGGAGCTTGGAGAGCGCCACAAGGAGGCATTCCACAAGTTTGCTGCGATGGTCCGTGAGGAATATCCCGGTGCTCTTGTTCTGGGAGACGGGGCCTGTGAAAACTGTAAGGAGTGCACTTACCCCCATGCGCCGTGCCGGTTTCCGGAGCGCCAGTCATCCGCAATGGAGGCCTACGGCATGCTTGTCAGTGAGGTGTGCCAGAAAAATGATATTCTTTATTATTACGGTCCGGGGACACTGACACTGGTTGGATGTATATTAGTAGAATAGAGGAAAATTTATGAATAAAGCAATGCACCTGGTATTGAAAGCGCTGTCTGACCCTGAGACGAAACTGGACCTGCAGAAATCCAGACGGATCATGAATCTGAAGATCCTGGATCCCTTCAAGCCCTTTTACCGGACACTGGACACGAAGATCTACAATGAAGGAAGGGAAGTGCCTGTGCGCATCTATTTTCCCAATGAGGAATCCTACGACACCGTGGATATCGAAGCCTTCCAGGAAAAGAATAAATCCCTTGATACAGGCAAAATGTCAGACAATATCTATCCGGTCATCCTCTACATACACGGAGGCGGATTTGTGACAGAGAGCGTGGAATCTTATAACCGGGTGTGTTGGAACCTGGCGAAAAACACGGCCCATGTGGTAGTGTCTATAGACTATCCTCTGGCACCTGAGCATAGATTTCCCACCCAGATAGAGGACTGTTATGCTGCGGCAAAGGCTGTGTTTGGAGACAGGACGATTTTAAATGCGGAACCTGACCAGATCACCCTGATGGGGGACAGCGCCGGGGGGAATATTGTTGCGGCTGTCTGCCAGATGGCCAGGGACAGAGGGGAATTTATTCCGAAAAGACAGATATTGATCTATCCCTGTGTCAATAATGATTATAGTGAGGAAAATGCGTATCCGTCCGTTCTGGAAAACGGCAGGGATTATCTTCTGACCAGACAGAACATGGCAGATTATCTGGATTTTTACCAGAGCTGTGAAGCGGACAGGCAGAACCCTTATTTTGCGCCTCTTCTGGCTGAGGATTTTTCAAACCTTCCAAGAGCCCTGGTGATCACAGGGGAACTGGACCCGCTGCGGGATGAGGGGGAGGATTATGCACGGCGGATGAAGGCAGCAGGCGTGGATGTGACACTGCACCGGATCGCGGACGGTATCCATGGATTTTTCCTGTTGGAACCCGTGTATTCCGCTGTGCGGGAGACGTATGATTACATCAATGCATTTTTAAAAAGTTAGGTTATGGAAAGTGAAGTGAGAGAATGGCCCATTTCAGCAGAAAAAAGTGGAGAACCCTGGAGAATACAGCAAAGATATTTCCTGCTACCAGCGGGAAGAAGGATGAGCGCGTCTTCCGGCTTTCCTGTCAGCTCACCGAAGAGATCGACCAGGTAAAGCTGCAGAAAGCCCTTGATCTGTGTATGGAGGACTACAGCCTTTTTCTCTGTGTCCTTCGCTGCGGCATTTTCTGGAATTATCTGGAGGAGTCGGAGCTTAAGCCTGTTGTCAGGGAGGAATACCGCCCGCCCTGCAGCCAGATCTATGTGAGGGACCAGAAAAATCTTTTGTTTGAGGTCACGTATTATAAAAAACGCATAAATTTCGAGACATACCATGCCCTCACGGACGGCACCGGGGCCCTTCAGTTTCTCAGAACCCTTGTGTACTATTATCTGATGGAGGCATATCCGGATATGGTCACAGGCCCTGTCTCCCAGGTACAGGCAGATGCCACGGATGAGGAGATGGCAGAGGACAGCTTTGACAAATACTATTCCGACAAGGCGCTGGTGAAGGACATTCCGAAATACAAATCCCATCAGCTGAAATATCACCGCCTGGAATACGGCCAGATGAGACTTGTGGAGGGAATTGTGCCCACAGAAGCCCTGATCCGGGCTGCGCGCAGTTTTCAGACTACCATAACCGTATACCTTACCGCTGTTTTTCTCTGCGCGGTTGCCATGGATATGAGTCCGAGACAGAAAAAACGCCCGGTGGCGCTCATGATACCTGTGAATCTCAGGAGTTACTTTCCCTCCTCCTCTGTGCGGAACTTCTTTGGATGGATCGATATCGGATATAATTTTTCCGAACAGAGTGAAAAGCTGGAGGATGTCATTGCGTTCACCTCGGATTTTTTCAAAAGGGAGCTGACACCGGAGCGCATCGCAGCCCGGATGAACGGGTTTATGCGGATGGAGAAAAATCCTTTTATGCGCATTCTGCCCCTTCCCCTCAAGCTGTGGGGCATGCAGGCCGGAGCTGCCTTCTCCACCTCCGCGGACACAGCCGTTTTCTCCAATATCGGAAAAATACAGATGCCCCGGGAGTGTGAACCCTATATCGACTGGTTTGACTTTTACACCAGCACACCTAAAATGGAGCTGTGTATGTGTTCCTGGAAAGACAGGCTGACTGTCAGCTTTACATCCGGTTATGCCAATACAAGGATTGAACGGAATTTCTTCCGGATGCTGACCGGACAGGGTATCCCGGTGGAGATCATAGCACTTGGCGGGGAAAAAGGAGGGGATTGAGGATGCAGTATTGTAAACGTTGCAAAATTACAGTCAGGAATCCCCACAGAAAATGCCCTCTCTGCCAGGGGAATCTGGAGGGAATCCCGGAGGAAGAGAATCAGATGTTCCCGGATTTCACCAGGGAAAACTCCCGCATGGCCATGGGATTCCGCATATTTTCTTTTGTTTGCATTGCGGTATGTGTTGCTGCGGTTTCTGTGAACTGGACCATGGGTTTTCACAGTTTCTGGTCAGGCTATGTGCTGGCCGGTGTGGGCTGCATGTGGATCCTGTCAGCGGTTGCTATCGTAAAGCGCAGGAATCTGTTCAAGAATGCAGTCTGGGAGGCAGTGCTATTGTGGGCAGTCTTTTTGTTCTGGGATTTTATTACAGGGTGGAGAGGATGGTCTGTGGATTTCGGGATACCTATTGTGCTGCTGGCTGTCTATGTGATCTTGTGGGTGGTGGTGTTCGTGACCAGGGCGCCGGTCTCACATTATATGATTTACATGGTCATAGTGTCCGTGGGAAGTCTGATCCCCCTGATTCTTCTTCTGTGCGGCGCAGTCGGCGTGAGACTTCCGTCGGTGCTGTGTGTGGCAGGGGCGGTGCTCATGTTGTCCGCGCTGGCTATATTTAAGGGCAGGGCCCTGGGCGAGGAGCTGAGGAAAAAGACGCATTTGTAAAGGAAGGTAAGGAAATGGTATACGATATACTTGCAGTAAATCCGGGCTCCACATCTACGAAAATAGCTGTATTCAGAAACCGGCAGGAAATGTTCCGGGAAGACATTGAGCATGATTCTGCGTTTCTGGACAGCCATCCGGATATAGAAGAACAGTTCCCTTTTAGAAGAGATATGGTTCTGGCCTGTCTGGAGGCACATTCCTATCAGGTGGAACAGTTAAGCGCTGTTGTTGGCCGGGGCGGACTTCTTCCTCCTGTAAAAGCAGGCGGATATACCGTGAATCAGGCAATGAAAGACAGGATCTTAAAAGGCCCCATCAGTCCCCATGCATCAAATATGGGCGCACTGATCGCAGATGCGGTGGCTGCACCGCTTGGGATTCCCGCCTACATTTATGATGCGGTGTCTTCGGATGAATTTATGGAAATTTCGCGTATCACCGGCATTCCGGAGGTGGTGCGGCAGAGCTTCTGCCATGTGTTAAACAGTAAGGCAATGGCACGAAAGGCAGCGGAGGAAGCGGGGAAGTCCTATGAGGAGATGAATTTTTTGGTGGCGCATATGGGCGGCGGGATCTCTTTCTCAGCACACAGACACGGGAAAATAGTGGATGCCCTCAGTGACGACGGCGGAGCCTTTTCCCCGCAGCGTTCCGGGAGTGTGCCCATTATTTATATTGTAGACATGTGTTACAGCGGGAAATATACCAAGGCAGAGCTGATGCGGAAAATCCGCGGAGACGGGGGACTGAAAGCGTATCTGGGAACCTATGACTGCCGGGAAATCGAGAAAATGATACGTCAGGGAAATGAAAAGGCTGAGCTTCTGTATGAGGCGCAGGCCTATCAGGTGGCAAAAGGGATCGGACAGCTTGCCCCTGCACTGAAGGGGAATGTGGATGCCATAATTCTCACAGGCGGTATGGCACACTCCAAAATGCTGACGGACTGGATTACCGATTATATTGATTTCCTGGGACCGGTCAGGATCATGCCCGGTGAGATGGAACTGGAGGCATTGGCCTACGGCGCCCTTCGGATCCTGCAGGGACAGGAGAAAGCCAATATTTACAGGGATGCCCTTTATGGGTAAAGCCGGATATTCTGTGGTATCATATGAGAAATGGAGGATGAGGACAATGAAGCAGTTATTAGTGGTGGTTGACATGCAGGTTGATTTCGTGACCGGTGCTCTGGGCACAACGGAAGCCAAAGCCATTGTGGAAAATGTGGTTAAAAAGGTCAAAGAAGCTAAGGCGATGGGGAAAACAGTGGTGTTTACCCTTGATACACATGAGAAGAATTACATGGACACCCAGGAGGGAAAGAATCTGCCCGTTCCGCACTGCATCAGGGATACAGAAGGGTGGGAGCTGATACCGGAGCTGAAAAGGCTTGCAGCCGGATGCAGACTGGTGGAGAAGCCTACATTTGGAAGTACGGTTCTTGCGCATCTGGCAGGAAAGGAAGGGTATGATGAGATTGAACTTGTGGGTCTGTGCACAGATATCTGCATTATCTCAAATGCCATGATATTGAAAGCCGCGCTCCCCGAGGCAGTGATCTCTGTGGATGCGTCCTGCTGCGCGGGAGTTACAAAAGAGAGCCATGAGAATGCACTGGAGGCCATGAAGGTCTGCCAGATTCAGGTTGGATAGAGAAAATGAAAACGGTGAACACAGCGTACCCGGAAGGCAGCTATGTTCACCGTTATTTTTTACAAAATGATCAAAAGCAGTGTCATACACACAATGCTGATAATAATACTGATGGAATTGATCTCACTGGAAAGTCCCACATCACCCCCGCATTTTTCCGTAAAGATCGGATCAAAGGATGCCAGCGGTGAGAAGAGCAGGATGACCAGTGTTTTTTTCAGGGCTCTGTCAAAGGGAAGCAGAAACCAGGCGGCAAGGGAGAATATGAGGGCCACCAGGTAGCGGACACTTAAGATACGGGTTATGGATGAAAAATGTCTGCGGTTTAAGGTGAGTTCCATGCCGATTCCCAGCATTGTCATAGCCATGAATGCGTTTGCCTCCGCCCCGATTCCCGCAAAGGTGAGTATGCCCCCCGGCAGCCTGAGATGCAGCAGGCTTAAAAGTGTCATGAGCAGGTAGGTCAGGGTGGGTACGGAGGAAAAGGTCTTTTTTAACAGGGAGCCTATGGTGGTTCTGTTATCCGGGTTCTGCACACTGGAGGCCAAGGCATAGGTTCCGCCTGTGCACAGCAGGGAATTGCCGATGTCAAACATGGAAGCGGCGATCACCCCGGAGGGACCTACAAAGCTGTGCAGATAGGGAATGGCAAAGGTGCCGATGTTGAACCCTGAGTGGTTGATCATCTGAAAAGCCTTCTCATCCGGGCTTTTCTTTCTCGCCATAAAATATCCCGTTCCGATCAGAAAGAGGGTTCCGCAAAATCCAATGGGAACCAGAAAAAAGAGAGAGGTGTCAAAATCCATCTGGCTGAAATTATTGATGATGGCACACGGCAGTGTGATCTTAACCACCAGTGCGGACACCACACGGAAGTCCTCTTTTTTCAAAATATGTATCTTTTTCAATGTAAACGCCAGGGCAATCATGCAGATAAGTGCAGCGGCCCTGGTTAGTATGTCTGCCATTTTTTGGTCCTTTCCCGCAGCTGCTTGATCAGGTCTGCACATTTGCTGCGCTGGCTGTACATAAAAACAGCTGCTCTTTTTTTCAATACTTTTTAAATTAGCACAAAAGAAAAGGTTTTGCAATAATAAATCATGGAATAGATAAAGACAGCCATTACCAACGATATCCAGTAATGGCTGTCTTGCATTAGTATATTAAGGTTTCGGGAACACGATCTCCACAGTAAACAGATCCGCATCCACCATAATCTGCAGGCTTCCGCCCTGAAGTTCCACAAAGCTCTTGGCAATCGCCAGGCCCAGCCCGCTTCCCTCCGTATTTCTGGAGGCATCACCCCGGACGAACCGTTCGGTGATCTCCGACGGGTTGAAGGTCAGCTCTGAGGCTGAGATATTCTTCATAGAAATGCGTACCCGTTTCTCGTCGTTCTCCATATCCACATACACCCGGGTCCGCGGCATGGCGTACTTGGTGATGTTCACCAGCAGGTTCTCGAATACACGGTAGGTCTTCTGGCTGTCAAGAGGGAGGACTACTTTATCCTCGGGCAGACGCCAGCGGAAGTACAGGTTGGATGCCTCGATCTTATCATGAAGCTCCAGTTTTGCCTGCTGCATCAGACTTACGATGTCCACATCCATAATGTTCAGTGTTACATTTCTGCTGGTCGCTTTGCTGATCTCAAAGAGATCCTCGATCAGCAGCTTCAGCCGTGTGGATTTTTGTTCCAGAACGTCAATATAATGACGTCTCTCCTCGGCCGGCAGATTCTCATCCTTCAGAAGGTCCACATAAGTGATGATGGCTGTCAAAGGCGTCTTCAGGTCATGTGATACGTTGGTGATCAGGTCCGTTTTCATTTTCTGGCTCTTGACCTCTTCGTCCACAGCCTTCTTGAAGCCGCTCTGTATCTTGGTGATCTCGCCGCGGAACGGTTCAAATACGCCCAGTTCCTCAGGAATCGTACCGTTCAAGTTGCCCTCGGCAAGCTGGTTGGTTGCGTCCAGCAGTCTGTGATACTGTTTCTGCAGGTCATTGCAGTATTTCCTCAGAAGGAAGAACAGTGCAAGGGAGTAAATAATCAGTGCTCCGATGCCCCAGACCCACATCAGACTGATAAATCCCAGTATGATAAAGTTGATCAGTACCACTTTGATTAGAACTTTTGTGGTATCATCTTTCAGATTGATATGGAGCATACTGTTGTAAATGTTTTTGACCGTGCCTTTTGCCCAGGGCCAGATGCGGTAAATGATCACCCGTTCCTGGATGTATCGTTTCGGTCCTATGACAAAGACGGTTCTGATACATCCTGCCGCCCAGTAACACACTGCAAAGATAAATGCCCATCCGATGAATCCCCAGAAATACTGAAGCACAGAGGCCAGCCCTTTGGGTACACCGATGCTGTGCAGTACATTGTAAATCGGTTCATTGCTCATGGTATTGCCGTTCACGGACATGGAAAGGGAAAATCCCAGAACAAAGCTGGCTGTTATGAAGACCAGTTCAAAAGGTACCTGGAATATTTTCTCGTCTCCCAGCTGCAGGGGTTTGATAAACGGCAGAAGCAGTGCTGCAGCGGCTACCAGACCCAGCAGAGTAATGAAGACAATGGACAGATCGGCGGTTGAGCGGTAAGTGTCAACGCCCAGGTATTCCATATATCCGTTTGAGCTTTCCATAAAGGATGCCAGATTTTCTGCTGTCATCAGATAGATATAGGTGCGGCCCTGTGGTTTCTGGAAAGGCGCATCCATGCCGTATTGGTCGTCAAAGCTGGAACATGGGTTCTGACGGACCTGTTCGTTGAGAAGCTGTGTGGCGTTGCCGGGTTTTCCGTAGAAAAACTCTGCCTGCGATACATTTCCGCTCTCATCATATTTGACAATAGCGCCGAAAGCGTATTTCTTATCCAGCGCCTCGGGTTTTGTCTGGGAGAGAAGCGGATCCAGTTCCTCTGTTGCGTTGGAGTCTATCACTTTTCCGTTTTCATCCCTCACTTCATACTGAAGATAAGAGCGCAGGGTGGAGAAGTTATGCTCCCATCTGGAGAAGTAGTTGGAAATCTCATTGGCGGATGCGATGATGGCTTCCTCTGAAGAGTATCCTCCGTATTCATCTCCGTAGCTGTTCTTGTATTTGGAAGAGGGGAAATTCTCTTCGTCCAGGGATTCCTTTGATATTTCCCGGGAGGAAGTATTGGATTTGGAACCTGAATTTTTGTCCTCTTCGTTCTCTTTTGTCTGTTTGTCGTTTATTGCAGAAGGGAAAAAGATGTCAAACGGGATCATAGCCGCCTGGTTTTCCCTCTGTTTTTCTTCCGCATAGAGCACATAATTGGATTGCACAAGTGTGCTCATGAAGCTGGAAGTGTTGAAATTCGGCTCAGAATTACCCTGGCCTTTGATATAGTGCGGGCGGATGATCATCATAGCCAGTGAAGGCAGCAATATGACGAGGAACACCAGCACGACTGCAAGTTTACGAGAATTTTTCAATTTTATATCCAACTCCCCACACCACCTTTAAATATTTTGGCTCCTTAGGGTTGATCTCAATCTTTTCACGGATGTTGCGGACATGCACCATGACCGTCTCTGTGTTCACAGCACGCTCATTCCACACACGTTCATAAATTTCATCCGCGGAGAATACCCTTCCAGGATTTTTGATTAACAGAAGGAGAATTTTGAATTCCATGGGGGTCATTTTTACAGGGGCTCCGTCTACCCGCACCTCGAAGGTACTCTCGTTCAGCTCGAGCCCGCCCATGGTGTAAATGGTATCTGTGTTTTCCTGTTCTTTCTGCTGCAGTTTTTCCATGAATCTTTTGTACCGACGCATTTGAGAGTTCACCCTTGCCATAAGCTCCATTGGGGTAAATGGTTTGGTGACATAGTCATCGGCGCCGATGTTCAGCCCCATAACCTTATCCACCTCCTCGGATTTGGCTGAGAGCATGATAACCGGGAAATCGTGTTTTTCCCTGAGTTTCATGGTCATGGTGATACCGTCCATGCGGGGCATCATGATATCCACAATTGCGAGATGGATCTCCTCCCGCTCCAGCATCTCCAGCCCTTCTACGCCGTCGCCTGCCTGAAATACTTCATATCCCTGGCTTTTCAGATAAATGGCAACTGCCTCCCGGATGTCCTTGTCGTCTTCTACGATTAAAATGTGATTCATTTCCATGGTATCTCTTCTCCTGTGTTCAGAAGGCCGCTTACGCTGCGGTCCTCCTGCTGTTACTATACTGAGTATAGGAATCAAAATTAAAAAGTGACGTGGTATAAATCGAAAAAAATTCTAAAGATTTTTAAAGAAACCTTTGACCGCATCCATGCGTGTGGTCATACTGCCCAGCATGGCATCCAGCACCACAAGGGCAGCCATGGATTCCACCACTACAACAGCCCTCGGTACAATAATAGGATCATGGCGGCCCTTGATGGATATTTCAATATTCTCTCCCTGGCGGTTCACTGTCTCCTGGACCGCAGCCACGGAAGGTGTGGGTTTGAAGGCAGCCCGTATGAGGATTGGCGTGCCGTCACTGATCCCTCCGGTGATACCGCCGGAATGATTTGTCTTTTTCTTTACATTTCCCTCTTCGTCCATGCGGTATGCATCGTTATTATGTAAACCATCTGAGGAGGCGGCAGCGATGCCGGCGCCCACTTCAAAAGATTTTACCGCACCGATGGAAAAGACGGCTTTCGCCAGATTGGCGTCCAGCTTTTCAAAGGCAGGCTCTCCGATACCTGCGGGGACACCTTTAATGACACATTCCACCATACCGCCGGAGGAATTTTTTTCCTTCATACAGCCTTCCAGATATGCCTGGGCTTTCTTCGCGGCTTCTGCGTCCGGCATATAGAGGGCATTGCGTCCCATCTCCTCCTTGTCGAATCTGCTCTTGTCAATGGTGACAGGGCCGATGGAGAGGGTGTAGGCGGTGATCTCCACGCCCAGCTCTGCAAGTATTTTGGCGGCCACGGCACCTGCCGCCACACGTCCGATGGTCTCACGCCCGGAGGAGCGTCCGCCGCCCCGGTAGTCCCGGAATCCGTATTTGATATCATAATTTCTGTCCGCATGTCCGGGGCGGTAATAGTTGGCGATCTCACTGTAATCGTGGGAGCGCTGATCTGTGTTGCGGACCATGAGAGAGATGGGGGTGCCTGTGGTCTTCCCCTCAAAAATGCCGGAGAGGATTTCTACCTCGTCCGCTTCCTTTCTCTGGGTGGTAAAACGTGACTGGCCCGGTTTTCTGCGGTCCAGGTAAGCCTGAATGTCTTCCGCGGAGAGCAGAAGTCCTGCGGGACAGCCGTCAATGACAACGCCGATCCCCGCACCATGGGATTCTCCCCAGGTCGATATTTTCAATATATTTCCGAATGTGGAACCATACATACTATACACCTCGTTTTCTGAATTCTTTCTGATATTTCCTGTTGTGAATGTAATAAGTTTATCTTTATTTTCCTATATTAGCATGGTTTTTATATAAAATCCATTGAAAACTGCTTGTTGTTACGTTACACTAAAATATATTGACCGCTATCCACATCACTGCCCCGCGGGGTGTTTTCAGGCCGAAGACATGAAATTCCTGAGGCAGTATTCCCCTTGGCCGCCGGGTTTCCATCCTGCTTTGGGATGTATATATCCCCGTGGCCGGGGGGACAGTAAAAAATAAGAGGAAAAGACGAATGAAAAAGAAAATACTGATAATAACAACAGGTGGAACTCTGGCCTGTGTCAGCAGCGAAAACGGCCTGCTGCCCGGATTGAACAGCAAAGATATCCTGTCCTATATCTCTGATATCACAAGCCTTTATCAGGTGGATTTCTACGAACTGTTCCAGCTTGACAGCGCCAACATCCAGCCGGAGAACTGGCAGGCCATGGCAGAGGCTGTCTATGAAAAATATAAGGAATACGACGGGATCGTCATCTTCCACGGCACGGATACCATGGCTTACACCTCCTCTGTGCTGTCCTTTATGCTGCTGAATATCCCTATTCCGGTAGTTATCACCGGAAGCCAGCTCTCCATTACAAATCCTCTGGCGGATGCGGTGGAGAACTGCAGATGTGCTATCCATATGGCAGGCAGCGGCATGCCCGGCGTATTTTTGGCATTTGACAGAAAGATCATGCTGGGGACCAGGGCCAGCAAGATGCGCACGAGAAGTTTCCACGCTTTTGAGAGTATCAATTATCCCTATGTGGGTGAGGTGGATTCCAGGGGACTGGAAATCTATAAAAATATCATTCCGGCCCCGTCAGGCCCCTGCGTTCTGGAGCGGAGGCTGGAGAAGAAGGTCTTTCTCATCAAGCTGGTACCGGGATTTGACGGTAAGATATTTCAGTTTCTGTATGAACAGGGGTACCGGGGACTGATCATAGAGGCATTTGGAATGGGAGGGATTCCCACTCTGTCCTCCGAGGTGCTGGACGAGCTGCGCCTGGTGATCGACAAGGGAATGATTGTTGTAGTGAAAAGCCAGTGTCCTTATGAGGGCAGCAACCTTTCCGTATATGAGACCGGCAAAGCGGCTCTCAAGGCCGGTGCTTTCCAGGGATATGATATGAGCACAGAGGCCATTGTCACCAAGGTTATGTGGATACTGGGCAAACACTGGGAAAGAAAGAAAATCGAGGAGATGTTCTATAAAAATCTGGCAGGTGAGATCAAAATACCTGAGAAAGAGATGGAATGATAAAATTCATAGCCGCCTGGCTGCTTGTCATAAACGTGGTGTCTTTTGCCATGTTTGGTATGGACAAGTGGAAGGCAAAACATAAAAAGTACCGGATACCCGAGTCCACGCTCCTGCTTTTGGCCGTACTTGGCGGTTCTGTGGGAGCTGTCTGCGGCATGGATTTCTTCCGGCATAAGACCCTGCATAAAAAATTCAGGCTGGGCCTGCCCCTTATCCTGGCTGTCCAGGTCCTGTTTGCGGCGGGATGGCTGTGGTACAGCAGATGACACGGAGATGAAAGGAAAGTTCTCCGGGCAGCGGCAGGGTACATCATAGGAAAGTAGAGGTGACAGGATGCGTATATTGATCGCTGAGGATGAACGTGATCTGAACCGCCTGCTGGTGAAAAAGCTGACCGCTGAGAGCTACAGCGTGGACGCCTGTACCAACGGGGAGGAGGCACTGGACTGTTTGGCCTGTGCCCGTTATGATGCGGTGATCCTGGATATTATGATGCCGAAGATGGATGGGCTGGAGGTTCTGAAAACCATGCGGAGGAAAAAGGACACCACGCCGGTGCTGCTTCTCACCGCAAGGGACAGCGTGGAGGACCGGGTGAGAGGGCTGGATCTGGGGGCGGATGATTATCTGGTAAAACCCTTTGCCTTTGAGGAGCTTTCCGCCAGGATACGCGTCATGCTGCGGAAGCCTGAGAAGGAAAAGAGCAGCGTGTGCTCTGTGGCGGACCTGCATGTGCATCTGGATACCCGCCGTGTTTTCAGAGGAGAGAAGGAGATTACCCTTTCGTCCAGAGAATTTGCCGTGCTCAGATATCTGATACAGAACGCGGGCATTGTTCTGTCCAGGGAGAAGCTGGAACAGCATATCTGGAATTATGATTACGCGGGGGGATCCAATGTAATTGATGTCTATATCCGGTATCTGCGGAAGAAGATTGACGAGGGATTTGAGCCAAAACTCATCCATACGGTACGGGGTGCCGGGTATGTTCTGAGGGAACCCATATGAAAAATCTGTCTTTGAAACAAAAACTGACGATTCTCTATACAGTTCTGATGACCGTGAATATCTGTGCAGTACTGGCGGTCCTGTTTTCTCTCAGCAACAGGGAGATACTAAGTTCTGTCCAGAACCGGCTGCGGGAAAGTGTGACCGGAGCTTTTGATGACATTGACTGGGAAGATGGAAGGCTGGATTTTGACTCGGATATCCTGGAGTTGGAAAACGGCGTGTATCTCTCTGTGTATGATATGGATGGAGCACTGCTGTACGGCAAGATCCCTTACGGATTTGACCAGTCCATGGATTTTCGGGACGGTCAGGTGCGGAGACAGAAGACCGGGAGCGTGGAATATTATGTCCTTGATATGTCCTATGCGCCGGAAGAGAATGTGAACCTGATGGTGAGAGGAACCATTTCCATAACAGATGCGGAGGAGAGCTTCCGAATCACCCTGCGCCTGGCGCTTATCTGTCTTCCGCTTCTGGTGGTGCTCACTGCCGTTTTGGGGTACTTTATGACAAGAAGAACACTTCGTCCGGTGGCCCATATAACGGAGACAGTCCGTGCCATCCGGGAGGAGGAGGATCTGTCCAGAAGGATCGGACTGGGGGAGGGAAGGGATGAAATATACCGCCTTGCCTCCACTTTTGACAGTCTGCTTGGGCAGATTGAAGACAGTATGAAACGTGAGAAACAGTTCACTTCGGATGTTTCCCATGAGCTGCGCACCCCTCTTTCCGTTATTCTGATGCAGTGTGATGCCCTTCTTGCCCGTGATGGGCTTTCCGGGGAGGTGCGGGAGGAAATCACGGTTATCCAGAGAAAAGCAGACAGCCTGTCACGGATGATCTCCCAGCTTCTTCTCCTGTCCAGAGCAGACCAGGGCCGTGAGAAGGTGACAATGGAGATACTGGACTTTACCGGGCTTTCCCAGATGGCAGCAGCGGAGATGGAAGGTATCGCGGCGGCTAAAGGGATACGGCTGGAAACGGCAATCAGCCCCGATATCATGGTGCGCGGAGATGAAACCCTGCTGATCCGCCTTTGGCTCAACCTTCTTCAGAATGCGGTCACATATGGGAAAGAGGGAGGCTGCATCCATATGGGGCTTTGGGAAGATGAGGATATGGTTACCGGATATGTGGAAGATGACGGAATTGGGATCAGTGCCCGGGATCTGCCCCACATCTGGGAACGTTTTTACCGGGCCGACAGCTCGCGGAGTAATAACGGGAGTTCGCAGAACAATAACGACAGCTCGCAGGACAATAACAGCAGCTCAGGGCTGGGGCTCTCCATGGTGCAGTGGATCATAAGTGTGCATAAGGGGACAATACAGGCTGTAAGTGAGCCGGGCAGGGGAAGCAGATTTACCTTCCGAATTCCGAAAGAGAAAAAAAGTTAAGGATTTTAATCTGTTTTTAATCTTTCTCTGATAAACTTACCGTATACAAAGAATAGCGGATGTGTCCGCTGGATATACAAAGTATGAAAGGAGTTTATCGTATGAGAAAAAAATATATTACATTTATGATGGCAGCAGTCATTTCCGCAGCGCTTTTGACAGCCTGCGGCGGTACGGGAACCAACCAGAATGCCATGCAGGGCACAGACCAGACGTCTGAAAGCAGTGGTTCCCAGAATGGAACGGACCAGGAGTCTGGGAACAGCAGCAGTTCCCGGAAGAAAACAGGCCAGGAGTCAGGAAACAGCAGTGATTCCCAGAATGGAGCAGGCCAGGCAGCCGACAGTGATTCCCAGAATGGAGCAGGTCAGGCAGCCGGCAGTGATTCCCAGAATGGAGCAGGCCAGGCAGCCGGCAGGGGTTCCCAGAGCGGCACAGCCTCTGCAGTCACCGAGGATGAGGCCAGGAAGACAGCTCTCTCCGATGCCGGTGTGACGGAGGAACAGATCACGGGAATCCGCGTGAAAAAAGACCATGATGACGGACGTCAGGTCTACGATGTGGAATTTTATTCCGATAATAAGGAATATGATTATGAGATCGACGCTTCTACAGGCGAAATATTAAGCTCTGATTTTGAGATTGAAAATGATTTTAACAAGGACAGCGCATCAGACCTGAACCCGGCAGTAAGCCAGGAGGAGGCATCCGCGGCAGCTCTTGCAAAGGTGCAGGGAGCCAGTGAGAAGGATCTGCGCATAAAGCTGGATGATGATGACGGAAAGATGATTTACGAAGGTGATATCTACTACAACGGTACGGAATATGAGTTCGAGATTGACGCCGCCACCGGTGACTTCCTGGAATGGAGCGAGGAGCGGAATTAAACAACAAAAAACAGGGGAGGATCTCCATATACGGGAGTCCTCCCCTGTCGTATGTAAAGTGTCAATTATTACAGTTCTCTCACTGCGTCATAAGCTTCATGTACCGCATTATAAACCTTTCTTGCGGATACGCAGTCTCCCACTTTCACAGTCTTGTAGTCTCCGGCAATTTCCTCATATACAGAGTCATCCGGCCGGAAGCCCATGGCAAGGACTACGGTATCACAGGGGATTTTCTCCTCGCCGTTTTCCTTTTGGACAACAATACCGTCAGGTTCTATTTTCAGCAGCCTTGTATTGACCTGTGAAGGTATCTGATATTTTTTCACCAGTCCCATGATCATCATCATGTTCTGCATAAATACCGGTTCCGGCAAAAGTTTGGGTGCCATTTCCACTACAGTCACCTTCTTGCCTCTCTGGGTCAGATCAACTGCTGTCTCCAGTCCTACAAGGCCTCCGCCGATAACGGCTATATTTTCGCCCAGAAGCGCATTATTGAGCAGGGCGTCAATGGCTGTGCACACATTGTCTCCGTGAATGCCTTCGATGGAGCCGGGAGCGATTGGTCTGCCTCCGGCTGCCCAGATGACCACATCGGGTTTCAAGGTATCCACAGCAGCCTTGTCAGCTTCCATACAGAATTTCACCGGAACCTGCAGTCTTGTCAGCTCGTTCTGGTAATAGGAGAGCAGGTTTGCCATATCTGCTTTAAAAGAAGGACGGGATGCGGCAAGTACATTTCCGCCGATACGCTCCCTCTTTTCCCAGAGTTCTACCTGATGACCGGCCCGAGCCGCCGTGATTGCCGCCGTACAGCCTGCGGGGCCGGCACCTACAACGAGGACTTTCTTTGGTGCCTCGGCAGGATTCAGATCATTAACGCCTTCCAGCCCGGCATTGGGATTGACAGCGCACTGGACGCTCTGTCCTGCGCAGACTCTGGCAATACATCCTTCATTGCAGGAGATGCAGGGACGAATCTTATCCGTTTCATGGGCTGTCAGTTTATTGGGGAGTTCCGGGTCAGCTAACAGTCCGCGGCCAATGGCTACGATATCCAGATCTCCATGTTCCAGAGCATATTCTGCCTTGGAGATATTGTTCAGGCGGCCATGGGAGATGACCGGTATGCCCACTGCATTTCGGACAGCGTGCGCACTGCGAAGCTGCAGTACCTGTTCCTGCTGGTATACAGGCGGCATAGCCATGAACCAGTTGTCATGGCATCCGGCATCCACATGGAGTGCATGTACACCAAGGGCTTCCAGCCGTCTTGCAATCTCAAGACCCTCGTCCATATCCCTGTAACCTGCTTCCGCCGGCAGATAATGACATGGCGTAAATTTTACGATCAACGGGAAATCTTCTCCCAGATCGGTCTTTACAATTTCAATCAGATCCGTAAGGAAGCGCATTCTTCCGGTCAGGTCACCGCCGTACTCATCTGTACGGACATTCCAGCGTTTTGTCAGGAACTGGTCAGTGAGATATCCGCCGTAAGCGTGAATTTCAATGGCATCTGCGCCGGCCTTTTTGGCATAGCGGGCAGTCCTGCGAAATCCGTCTTCAATGATTCGGATCTCATCTCTTGTGATCTCCTCGCAGATGACCCTGGGGTCCATCCAGGGTACAGCCGAGGCACCGAGGGGTTTGTCTCTTCCCGGCGGCGGTGTGGTGATCCTTCCGTTGCCGGGATGGATCTGTACGCAGACCCGGCAGTTAAAACGATGGGCATTCTCTGTCATGTCCCGGAAATCTTCATAACTGTCCGCATCGAGAAGGGAAGAGGGGCACATCCCCTCGATTTCCGGTGTGGCCAGTGTGTTGCAGAGGATCATGCCGATACCGCCTTTTGCCCGGGCCAGGTAATAAGCCCTGGTGCGTTCGTCATAATTCCCGAGGTCAACCCCCATGGGGGCCATGACCATGCGGTTCTTCAGTGTCAGGTTTCCAATAGAAACAGGCTGTGTGAGCTTCATTAGATTTCCTCCTTTATCCCTGTGTCCTCAGCGCGCCGAGGATCTTTCTGTAAGTCAGGCGCAGGGTCTGTATGCGCCATACGCCGTCATCACATTTTACAAAATCATCTACATAAAATGCCCATCCCTCATAAGTGGAATCGTCATCCTTATAGGTGTGGTAGTCATTGAGACGGGTGAGTACGCGGGCTGTTTTTTCACCGGTGAACTGCACGATGGGATTGTGGCCCATATGTATGGGGACCATGGAATCATCGCATACGGTGCTGGCGCGTTTTACCTGGTCAGCGATATCTTTGACGGGAACCTTATGCCCGTTGGAATAAAATTCAAAGGGTTCCACATAAACCTCAGGCATCATATCCCAGAGCTGCATATCCACGCACCACCAATATTTGTTCTTGGTAGCCAGAATCTTGGGAATCTCTGTTAATTGTTCCGGGGTGTAGTCGTGTCCTGCAAATGCCAGAACCTCTTTTGCCAAACTCATGATCTGTTCGTCAGCCGGTATATTCATAATATTTTCCTCCTTAATCAATCACTGTTTTATATGTTGTCTGTATATCCCTTATTTTTAAATGACCTGCTCAGTCCATGCGCAATGAACGCAAATACGAAGCAGCAAATAGAAATAGCTATGTAAACACTCCACGCTGCAGTGTAAGAGCCGGTAGCTGTCCGCAGTCCGCTGGAGAGCATGGGGCCGATCATGCAGCCGGCCAGGAAAAAAGCGTTGCTGATGCTGTAGATCCTGGCGTATTCTTTTGTACCGAAAAGCCCTGAGGTCATAAGCGGCGGCCCCAGCATGGAGATCACCATGCCCATACCGATCGCTGCGGCGAACAGGTATGCAAAGAATGTGTTCTTACCTGAGATGAGCAGGCATACAAGTGCCAGCACATTGCAGATACAGGTAAATGCCATGCCCCCCATGAGGCCGAGTTTATCAAAAATCATACCGCCCAGTATGTTGCCGAGTATAGAGACTCCGCTGAACAGGGCCATGATTCCCGCATAACTGAGGCCAATCTCTGAGAAATAGGTGGGAACCTGGGTCATGACGCCTGCGGCCAGCATTCCCATGCAGATCAGGGAGAGGACAAAGACCCAGAATGCCGGGGAGGCCACTGCTGTCTTTCTTGTAACACCTTCCCATGCGGGTGCCCTGGCAGCTTTTTGTGTTTCCTTCGGCTGTGAATCACGGTTGGTGTAAGGTTCCTGTCCCATTTCAGCCGGCGTCTTCCGGATAAAGAGACATGCCAGGACACTGACGATCACAACAGCCGCACCTGACAGGAAGAGGGAATTCCGCCAGCCCAGTTTCCCGATCATAGCCGACACTGCAGGGGACCAGAAGATTCCGCCGATGCCGGCTCCGGAGAAGGCCAGGGAAGTGGCAAGTCCCTTTTTGTCCTTGAACCAGTTTGTGATCAGGTAGTTGATAGGAAGGGAGGTCAGTCCCCCGATTCCCAGATTGGTGATACCGAATAATACATAAAAGTGCCAGATATGTGTAGCCATGCCCTGCAGTCCGAACCCCAGCCCGGCGGCTGCCGCGGATACCAGCATGATCATTCTTACATTTCCGCCTTCGATCTTAGGAGCCAGCAGGATGGCAGCCAGCATACTGGTGATGCAGCTCACCACATTGATGAACGAAAACTGTACATAAGAGCATCCCAGTGTCTCACATACGGGTTTCATATAAAAGGATATGGTATTGCTGATGATACCCATGGCGAACATGGAAATCAAGAAACAGCAGACTACGATCTTCCACCCATAGAAATTCTTAGTTTTTGTCTGTGCCATAAAAGTATCCTCCCTCGTGATGAACGCCTAATGGCAGGCTGTGTATCCGCCGTCGATGGGAATGCATACGCCTGTGATATATTTGGATTCATCTGAGCACAGGTAAAGGGCGCAGTTTGCCACGTCTTCCACAGAACCAAGGAATCCCAGAGGGGTATCTTTCAGGAACCAGTCGTGGAACTTTGTGTAGATCTCATCATTTTCCGGTGTATAGCAGAAATTAGGGGCCACACAGTTGAAGCGCACGTGGTCTTTGGCATGCTGTGCAGCCATATCCTGAGTGATGATCTTGATGGCAGCTTTGGAAGCCGGGTAAGCCTGGCAGCCGCTTCCCACATAAGTGATACCCGTGGAGGAAGTGAAGTTCATGACAGTTCCACCTCCCTGTTCGATAAAATACGGCACAAAGGTCTGAACAGAGTACACAAGCCCCATAACATTTGCCTTATAGACAATATCCCAGTTTTCCAGGAATCCGGGATGTCCGCTGTTCCAATCACCTGTCAGTGAGAATTCGGCGGCACCGTTCACCAGCACATTGCAGGTCTGGAATTTCCTGAGCGTCTCTTCCAGAATGATTTTCCAGTTCGCTTCCACGGATATGTCCAGGTTCAGTCCAAGAGCTTCGCCCCCATCTTCACAGATTTCCTTAGCTTTTTCCAGAACAACGGGTTTCTTGTCCACCAATACGACCTTTGCCCCTTCTCTGGCAAAGCTTCTGGCGATCCCTTCACACAGTCCCCCGCCGGCACCTGTAATGACAGCGACCTTGTTTTCCATACGACCCATAATAGTTACCTCCTCATTTTTTATGTTTGCTGAAGTCCAGCATTGTCAGGGAAGATATTTTGCTTTATTTTCCCTATGTACCAAGCATATCCCAGGCGCGGCGGAAATACAAAGGACTGAGGATGAAGGAAAGCAGAGGAAAATGAATTGTCAAAGTTTCATTTAAGTCAATAATTGTCAATAATTTCACAGGTGAAATTGCTTTTATCACACGAATTTGATATAATTCCAATTAAAGAGCCGGTTGATGTATCAGGAGGAGGAACGCCATGGAATTCAGTGCACTACTACAGAAATTGATTCGTATCTCGAATGTAAAACCGCAGGTTCTGGCAGACAGAATGGGATACGATGTCTCCTATATCAGCAAATGGCAGAGCGGTGCAAAACTGCCCTCGTCCAGAAATGCAGAGGAGCTGTTTGGGAAAATGGCTCATTTCTTTGCCGTCAACACAGAGGCAGCCCAGCAAAAAGAAATAAAAGAAGTTCTGGGACTGGAATATGACGGAGCAGGACTGGAAAAGGCCCTGGAAAAATGCCTTCTTCAGTCGCTCCTGAAGCAGAAGGAACAAAAGGAAGAGCACAGAAAGGTGCAGGAGCGGATTTCCTATGACTCCCTCTGGCAGGACCAGGAGACTGTGGCCGGTGCCGTGGGCGGAATGATCTATGAGCTCTGCAGCCGTGCGGAGAGGGACGTGGACATTATAGTGACCTGCCCCTTCCAGGAGTACGTGACAAAGGAAAATGACTTTTTTAAAAAGCTGGAGGCGCTTGAGAAAAGAGGCATCACAGTCCGAATCCACCAGTTTATAGACATGGAGAAATTCAAAAACCAGACAGACGCCTACTGCCGCTGTATAGCCATGTACCTGAATGCCATCCATTCCGTCCGGTATGATTTCTACGAACTGCCCCACGAGCACGCGGACATTCCCGTGCTGGTCATAAAGAACGGCCTTCTTGTCACTGAGATACAGGAGCCGTTCACCAGGGAAAAATATACCACGGTCATAAGAAGCCTCCCTCTGGTCAATGCCTACTACGAAGCGGCATATGCCTGCCTCATCTCCAGGAAACCTCTGGTGGAAGAATACTCCGTACATAAAATGTACCAGGAAAAATATATCTTTGACTATATGATGCAGAACGAATACCGCTATCTTCTGCGCTCCATGCATATCATCCATCTGCCCGATGACATGCTCTGGGAGCTCTGCAGGAAATACACCGGGGATCAGGAAAGTGCCCTTCTTCAGTACAACATGAACAGGAACTCCTTTCAGGCACCGGTCACAGCGGTGGTATATAAGTCCACACTCATGGACTATATCTTTGACGGCAAGATCAACATTTTCGGGAAAGAGGCGGAAGTGGAGCGGGAATGGCGTGTTCGTCACATCACCCACCTCATAGAAGAGTTAGAAAAAAACAGCAGCATCCGGATTTTCCTTCTGGAAAACAACAATCCATATATCGGATACGACGACCTGCAGAGTACCATTTACTTCTGCCGGGACACCGTATTTGCCATGGCTGTCCAGAATGGAATATCCGGCTACTACCGTTTTTTCTCAAAGAAACTCATAGATCAGTTCAACGAATTTTACCGGCATATAGAAAACGCCGGTGATGAGTATCTGCTCCGCGGTCAAAAAGTCATGGACTTTCTGAGGCAGGGCCTGAAATTCATCTCATAACACTTATTTATCAACACATTCCCAGCGACCGGAAGCGCCGCAGGGCAGCACCAGTCCGCTTTCCCTGACGGGCAGCCCGATCTCCTGGGAATCCACCCTGCCATGGGACTTTTTCAGTTCTGTAGCCAGCATATAAGTCAGCACTGCCGGCGCAAGTCCGGTGGTATAAGAATTCACCAGGAAGAAAAGCGGTTTGTCACTGAGAAGCTGTGCACACAGCTTGATCAGCGGATGAATCGCTTCTTCAATCTTCCAGATTTCGCCTTTAGGTCCTCTTCCGTAAGACGGCGGGTCCATGATAATGGCATCATAATGATTTCCCCTGCGTATCTCCCGTTCCACGAATTTCACACAGTCATCCACCAGCCACCGGATCGGCGCATCTCCAAGCCCGGAGGACACAGCATTTTCCTTAGCCCAGGAAACCATCCCCTTAGAGGCATCCACATGCGTGACCGCAGCCCCGGCGGCGGCGGCAGCCAGAGTTGCCCCTCCCGTATAGGCAAAGAGATTCAGCACTTTAACCGGCCTTCCGGCTTCCCGGATCTTTTTGGAAAACCAGTCCCAGTTCACCGCCTGCTCCGGAAAAAGCCCGGTATGCTTAAAACTGAAAGGTTTCAGGTTAAACGTAAGCTTCCCATACCGAATACACCACTGTTCCGGCAGATCAAAAAACTCCCATTCCCCTCCCCCCTTCTTACTCCGGTGATAATGCCCATTCATCTTCTTCCACCCGCTGTTCTTCCTGGGCGTATCCCAGATCACCTGCGGATCCGGCCTCACCAGCAGATAATCCCCCCATCTCTCCAGCTTCTCCCCATCAGAAGTATCAATAATCTCATAATCCTTCCATCCATCAGCAATCCACATACTATAATCCTCTCAATCTTCTTTTATTCTTTATTCCGCAGCTCAAAACTGCCCTCTTCCCTACAAGCATTCCATTCCCTTTTCATCTTTCAAAAACCTTAAGCTCCTCAACCACTACGCCCTATCTTCTGCAAAACCAGAATCTAAAAAATCTTTTCTCTTTTTCTTTTTCCTCCAGTTTATCGTAACCAGGGAGCTTGCGCGCGGGAGGGAGGGGGATGTCATTTGCATTGCTGTATGTATTCCGAGGCTACACTTTGCGGAGATTGTGCGTCTGAAGCGGACTTTCAAGTCCGATACAGACGCACAATCTCCGCAAAGTGTAGAAATCGGCTTCATACGAAAGCAAACGACATCCCCCTCCCTCCCGCGCGCAAGCTCCCGTCCCCCCTTATCTATATAACTATACCTAGTCTAACCCAAAAAAGTCAAGCATACATTATCCAAGGAGGTGAACCCATGTACGAATCATTTACAACCCCCCAATTAGAAGAAACCTTCCACACCCACTCATCCACCGGCCTCTCCTCCACCGAGGCTGACGAGAGACTCCGCCAGTCCGGAGAAAACATACTCAAAAAAGGCAAAGACCAGACAATTCTGGACATGATCATGGAACAGCTCAACGACCCCATGATATTTATCCTGTTCATGGCCGCCGCAATCTCCATGCTCCTCCGCCAGTTCAGCGATACAGCTATTATTTTTGTAGTCATAGCCCTGAACACCACCGTAGGCGTCATCCAGGAGGGCAGAGCAAAAAAAGCCATGGATGCCTTAAAGAAAATGACAGCCCCATCCGCAGTCGTCAAACGTGACGGTATTTACAAGAAGATTCCCGCATCCTTTGTCGTCCCCGGAGACCTGGTCAAGATAGAGGCAGGAGACCAGGTACCGGCAGATATCCGTCTCATAAAAGTACAAGGTTTCCACACAAACGAGTCAGCCCTCACCGGCGAGTCCATGCCGGTCCAAAAGACAGATACCGTGTTGTCCCAGGGAATCCCCATGGCAGAGTGGAAGAACATCGCATTTATGTCAACCGAAGCCATGAAGGGAAGCGCCGAGGGCATTGTGGTAGCCACCGGCATGGAGACAGAGCTTGGCAAGATAGCCGGCATGATCAACGACACCCCGACAGAGCTGACACCACTGCAGAAACGCCTGGGTGACCTGGGGAAAATCCTCAGCATTGTGGCAGTTGTCCTCTGCGCAGCCCTTTTCCTTCTGGGCGTTGTCCAGCACAGGAACATTCTGCAGATGCTTCTGGTAGCCATTTCCCTGGCTGTTGCAGCCATACCGGAGGGCCTTCCCGCTGTGGTTACCATTGTCCTTGCTCTGGGCGTTGCCCGCATGGTAAAGGTCAACACCATTATAAGGAAGCTTCCCGCAGTGGAGACTCTTGGCTCAGTGGGCATCATCTGTTCCGACAAAACAGGTACCCTCACAGAAAACAAGATGAAGGTAGTGGAAATCTACGGCGATGACCGCAAGCTTCCTCTGTCACAAGTCCGCCGCAGGGAATTTCCCCGCCTGATGGAGGGCTTTCTTCTGTGCAACAACAGTATGCTGGGAAAACAGGAGATTGGTGACTCCACAGAACTTGCCCTTCTCCATATGGGTGAGGAAATGGGGTATAACCGGGAGAAATTAAAGGAACAATATCCACGTACCTATGAAATCCCCTTTGACTCAGAACGAAAATACATGGCAACCGTACACAGAGACGGCAGCAACGAGACGGTCTATGTGAAGGGGGCCTGTGATTACCTTCTGGAACGCTGCGCGTTTGTGGCAGTCCGGGGCAAAGCGGTTCCCATGACAGAAGTGCAGCGCATGAAGATCCGCATGGCAATGGAGGGAATGGCTCAGGACGGACTGCGTGTGCTGGCCCTTGCTTATAAGGAACATGTAAAAGATAAGAGCGAGTCAGCCCTCACAGGCAGCCTGGTGTTCGCTGGAATGGCCGGCATGATGGACCCGCCCAGAAAAGAAGTCACCCAGTCCATCCGCACTCTGAAAAAGGCAGGGGTACAGGTGGCGATGATCACTGGGGATTACAAAGACACAGCTCTGGCAGTTGCCAAAAAAATCGGTATCGCGGACTCCATGGACCAGTGCGTCACCGGCGCGGAGCTGGACAATATGAGCGAGGAGCGCTTTGCTAAAAAAATGAAAGACCTGCGGGTATTTGCCCGCGTGACCCCGGCCCATAAGGTGAAGATTGTCAGCCGTTTCCGGAAAAACGGACAGATTGTAGCCATGACCGGAGACGGTGTCAACGACGCGCCGTCCCTGCAGGCCGCTGACATCGGGATTGCTATGGGCAGAAACGGCACGGATGTGGCAAAAAATGCGGCGGATATGGTGCTGACAGATGACAACTTTTCCACCATTGAGAAGGCCATGGAAGAGGGCAGAGGCATTTACGTGAACATCAAGAAATCCATTCTGTTCCTTTTGTCCTCCAACTTTGGCGAGATCATCACTATGTTTGTGGCAGTCCTGCTTTCCCTGGAGACGCCCTTGAAGGCAAGTCATATCCTTTGGGTGAACCTGATCACAGACTCCCTGCCTGCGCTGGCCCTGGGAGTTGATAAAAATGATCCGGCGTCTCTCATGAGGAAGAAGCCCAGAGACCCCAATGAAGGGTTGTTTGCCCATGGGGGCTGGCTGTTCACTGTATTTTACGGTATGCTGATCAGCGCCATTACTCTTTATGCCTTCCACAGGGGCGGGCAGACCTATGCCTTTACCGTACTGGGGGTATCCCAGCTCTTCCACGCCATAGGAATGCGTGACAGGGATAAGTCCGTACTCAGAATGAACCATCTGGATAATCCATTCATGATACTGGCATTTTTCCTGGGGCTTGCCCTTCAGGTCATGGTCACGGAGGTACCGTATTTTGTGCAGGCATTTCAGACGGTGCAGCTCTCCTTTGGGGAGTGGCAGTGGCTGCTGGGCATTTCCGCTATTCCGCTTCTTATGCACGAGATACTGCTCCTGCCCGGGCTTATCAGCGGCAGAAGAAAGCGACAGTGAGGAAAATGCAGGATTTCATTTGTTGAATTGCATATAAAAAACCATAAACCCGATAAAAAGGGGAAAAAATTACCAAAAATGCAAGAAGTTCTTGACATTAAGTCATATTCTATCATACAATACCACATAACGAAGCATAATTGCAGAAGAGCTGCACGGAACACTTTACCGGGGCAGTGATTAAAATTATGAAGATTACCAGGAGGAGAGCCATGACGCCGTATAAAGAACTGAGCAGAGAGCAGCTGCAGGCTATGAAAGCCGATTTGGAAAAACAATTTGAGGAAGTAAAAGCAAAAGGACTGAATCTGGATATGTCCAGAGGAAAACCGTCCAAGAAGCAGCTTGAGCTGGCAATGGATATGCTGGAGGAGTTAAAGAGCACCGATAAACTGAAATGTGAAACAGGGATTGACTGCCGTAACTACGGTCTGCTGGATGGTATTCCGGAAGCAAGAAGACTGCTGGGAGCCATGACTGAGGTTTCCGCAGACCAGATTGTGATCTTCGGCAATTCCAGTCTGAACGTTATGTTCGACACCGTTTCCCGTTCCATGACTCACGGTGTATGCGGCAGCACTCCGTGGTGCAAGTTAGATAAAGTAAAATTCCTGTGCCCTGCACCGGGATATGACCGTCACTTTAAGATCACAGAATATTTCGGCATAGAGATGATCACAGTTCCCATGACTCCCACAGGCCCGGACATGGATATGATAGAGGAACTGGTAAGCGCTGACCCGGCCATCAAGGGTGTGTGGTGTGTGCCGAAATATTCCAATCCGCAGGGTATCACCTACTCTGAGGAGACTGTAAAACGCTTTGCCAGACTGAAACCGGCAGCGGAAGATTTCCGTATTTTCTGGGATAATGCATACTGCATCCATCATTTATATGAGGAGCAGGATTTCCTTCTGGAGATTCTGGAGGAATGTGAGAAAGCAGGCAATCCGGACCTGGCGTACAAATTCATTTCCACTTCAAAAGTCAGCTTCCCTGGCTCCGGTATTGCAGCCGTTGCGTCTTCTCCGAGAAACCTGGCTGATTTCAGAAAACATATGGCGATCCAGACCATCGGCCATGACAAGATCAACCAGTTAAGACATGTGCGCTTCTTCAAGGACATTGAGGGCATGCACGAGCATATGAGAAAACACGCGGAGATTCTGCGTCCGAAATTCGAGGCAGTGGAGAACACACTGGAGAAAGAGATCGGCGGGGCAGGAATCGGAACATGGACCACACCCAAGGGCGGATACTTCATCTCCTTTGACTCCATGGAGGGCTGTGCAAAGGATATCGTAGCCAAGGCAGCAGAGGCGGGCGTGAAGATGACAGAGGCAGGCGCAACCTTCCCATACGGCGTTGACCCTCATGACAGCAACATTCGTATTGCACCCAGCTTCCCTACACCGGAGGAACTGCAGCTTGCTACAGAGATTTTTGTACTCAGTGTAAAACTGGTCAGCATAGACAAACTTCTGGCAGAATAAATCCTGCAGAACAGACATAGCGTATGATAAAACAGGGCAGAACTTTTGCAGAACAGCAGAGGTTCTGCCTTATTGTGTGAAGCAGTATTTCTATTTCGTTACAGAAGTATCTGTAAATTTCGGATAATTTACAGAAATGTGATATTTTAATGAATTTTGCATAAAACACTTTACTTCGACAATCAAAATGAAATAGAATAGAAAACGAAGGACAGGTATTTGTCCCGTTGCAGAGCAATTTACAATGGGCGGATACACGTGGCGGAACAGACGTCTGAACCGTTACGGATAGAAAAAGTTATAACATAAGGGGTAGAGGTTATGAAAAAAAAGAAAGGGAAAAAGGGTAAGTACACGAAGGCAAAGAAAATTGTACTGGGCATACTGATTGGATATATTGCACTTATGGTGCTTGGATACATAGCCGGTGTCGTATACTTTACCAAACATTTCTATCTGGGTTCCCAGATAAACGGAATGAATGCCTCCGGCAAGAGCGTGGAGGCTGTAGAGGACAGCATTGTGGATGAGATCGCATCCTATACCCTGCATTTAAAGGAGCGGGACGGCAGGACAGAATCCATAGTGGCGTCACAGATGAACATGCAGTATGTGGATGACGGCAAGATCCAGGAGCTGAAGGACAAGCAGAATCCGTTTCTATGGTTCCTGTCATTTGCGCATCAGAACGATTATGATATGTCAGCCACCACGACCTATGACAAAGATATGCTGTACGCGGCAGTGGATGCCCTGGAGGCATTCCAGGAGGCGAATATCACGCAGCCCGCAGATGCTTACCTGGGTGATACGGATACGGGATATGAGATTGTCCCTGAGGTGATGGGAAATGCCCTGGATAAGGACAAGGTAAAAGAACAGATCCTGAAAGCCATTGACGGAGGAAAGACGGAGCTGGATCTGGAGGCTGAGGACTGTTATCTGAAGCCCACAGTATACAGCACGGACGAGAATCTGATCAAACAGCGGGACCAGAGCAATGCATATCTGGGCGTTACCGTGACCTTTGATTTCTCTGACAGGCAGGAAGTGGTGAACAAGGATGTGATCAAGAACTGGCTTACCACGGACGAGAACGGTGATGTGGTTCTGGATGAGGAGAAAGCAAAAGAGTATGTGGTGGAAATGGCAAAGAAATATGACACCTTCGGCTATCCCCGTCAGTTTGTGACCTCCACAGGGGAGACCATCACAGTCAGCGGCGGTGATTACGGCTGGCTCATCGCAAGAAATGACACCACTGCCAAACTGGTTGAGGCTATAAAGAGCGGCCAGTCCCAGACCATGGAGCCTGAGTATACCTACAGAGGCTATGTGAGGGATACCAATGATATTGGAAATACATACGTGGAGATCAGCCTTCAGGCACAGCACATGTGGTTCTACAAGGATGGACAGCTTCTGGTGAGCACCGATGTAGTCACAGGAAACCACAATCAGGGATGGGATACCCATACGGGAATCTACGGCATTATGTATAAAGAAAGAAATGCCACACTGGTAGGCGAAAATTATTCCTCACCGGTTCAATACTGGATGCCCTTCTATGCCAACACGGGAATCCATGACGCGGACTGGAGAGACAGCTTCGGAGGTTCTGAATACATCAACAACGGCTCCCACGGCTGTGTCAATACGCCGCCGTCCAATGCGGAGAAGATTTATAACAACATAGAAAAAGGTGTGCCGGTTGTGGTATACTGATAGAAAGGCAGGCAGGTGAATTTTCACCTGCCTGCCTGCTTTCATGTTCCCCGGAGGAAGGGAACTTTGTGGATTCCGTTTCCCCCGGGAAAGTGAGTGGTGCTGCCAAAATTTATTTATCGGGTTTTCGTCCAGGCACCGCTTGAGTTGACATAATAATTGCCAATCCATGTGTTTTCAGCCATAGCGCCTGAGCCGTTTAAGTAATACCAGGTTCCGTTTACCTTGATCCATCCGGTAGCCATAGCACCTGAGAATGTCAGGTAGTACCATTTTCCGCTGTCTTTGATCCAGCCGGTAGCCATAGCACCTGAGGATGTGAGATAGTACCAGCTGCTGCCGAGTTTGACCCATCCGGTAGCCATGCGGCCGGATGCGTTGAGGTAATACCAGTTATTTCCCAGTCTGATCCATCCGGTAGCCATAGCACCTGAGCTTGTGAGATAATACCAGCTTTCGTCTACTTTCGCCCATCCGGTAGCCATAGCACCTGAGGATGTGAGATAATACCAGTCATTTCCCGGTTTGATCCATCCGGTAGCCATAGCGCCTGAGGATGTGAGGTAATACCAGGTCTGGCCTGATTTGATCCATCCGGTAGCCATAGCGCCTGAATTTGTAAGATAATACCAGGTACCGTTTACGCTGACCCATCCGGTAGCCATAGCGCCGTTATTGTGGAGATAATACCAGTAGCAGCCTACTTTGACCCATCCGGTAGCCATAGCGCCTGAATTTGTCAGATAGTACCAGGTATTTCCTTCGCGGAACCAGCCTGTGCGCATGTATCCGTCTGCGTCAAATGCATACCATTTGCCGTCAATGGATTCCCATTTGCCTGCAGGCCATTTTCCGTTGCCGTAGTCATACCACCAGCCTTTGGCATTTTGTTTCCAAACACCTCTTGCGGCTTTTTTCAGATTAGAGATAGCTTTCTGAATGCTGTTGGCAGCTTTGTCAATATCTTTCTGAGAAGCTTTTTTGTTATTTAATACTTTTTTGCCTGCATCGACTGCTTTAGTGAGATTCTTCCAGGAAGATGCAGTGTAGTCACTCTGTTTCAGTTTTGCAGCCTTGTCCAGTGCGGCTTTTAAGGATGCAGTATTTGTCTTGGTGACTTTTTTGAGATTGTCCATAGCTTTCTGGATAGAAGTTGCTGCATCAGCAATGTCTTTATCGGAAGCTTTCTTATCATCCAGAACCTGTCTGCCTTTTTCGACAGCTTTTGTAAGGGTCTTCCAGGATGCAGCGGTATAATCGCTTTTCTTTAATTTTGCCGCTTTGTCCAGAAGTGTTTTCAGTGCGGTTTTGTCTGCTTCCGGCTTAACTTCCAGGCCGTCGATGGCACTGCGGATCGCTGCGGCAGCATCCTCTATTTCTTCAGCGAAAGCCGAAGCATCGTCCATAAGTGCTTTTCCCGCAGTCAGGGCATCTGATAAGCTGTTCCAGCTTTCTGTGGTATAATCTTCAGCATTTAATGCCTCAGCTTCTGCGATGACTGCTTCCAGAGCAGATTTATCAGCCGCTTCCTGCTGATCCTGAAGGAAGGTTACCTTTGCAAGCTGGATATCTGTGTTCTGTACTTCTTTCACTTCGCCTGAATTCAGAGTGTATGTGACACCTTTATAATTCGGGAAGGTAACTTTTACATAATTAGTATCTTCCGGAAGTCCGTAAGCGTCAAATGTGATGCGGGCATAGCTCGGATAAGCTTCCGGGAAGTTGTTTACAGTTGTTACGTTTTCAAACTTAGTCCAGTCTTTTCCGTTCGGAGAAGTGTATACCCGGAAATCAAGGGAGGCGCCATTCTGCAGTGTTTCCCTTATGCATTTGCCTTTGTCTGTCCATGCGCTTCCGTCCCATACGGCATAGTCGCTGAGCGTCTGATAGTAAGCTGTCAGATGCGCGTCTTTTACACCCGGGATTTTATATACAAGGGACTGATCTTCTGCGTTCTCTTTTACGGCAACTCTGCTGTCTTCGTATCTTGGCTGTCCGCCGTAATAGAAGTTGTCTTTGTCCTCATAAGGAGCATCTCCTTTTGTGAGTGTCATAAGACCGTCTGTTGCGGAGGATGCACTGATAAAGTAGTCGTCATTTGTTCCGCCCGAAATATCTGTCAGATCGTCAAAGCGTGCAACTGCCTGACATTCGGTCTGGTATACGCGTACCCAGTCAACCAGGAAATCACTGTCCTGTTTTGTATCCTGTTTGCTGTAGTCCACATCGCCGACCCAGCCGTCGCCTACCTGTGTTTCCAGAATCGGGAACATGGGGCGTGTGTGCATGCCGTCTCTGCCGTCATCTTTGGCCTGGGTAGTTTTGTGTACCTGGTTACCGTCGATAAAGAAGGTGATAGCCTCCGGATCCCATTCTACTTCAAATACATGGAAATCCTGGCACCATGCTTCATAATTGTTGGTGGCAATACCGTGAGAGCCTTTGTTGTAGCCCAGAATACCGAAATGGTTGGTGGTCCAGGCTGACCATGCATCCTGTCCCAGGTATTCCAGCACGTCGATCTCGTCATGTCCTGTCTCATCCTGGCACAGCATCCAGATAGCAGGCCAGATACCCTTGGAATCGTTTGGTTTCGCGCGGACTGCCATGCGTCCGAACTGGAAGGAGAACTTATTCTTGGACTCCAGACGGCCGGATGACCATGTGACTTTCTCTGCCAGTTCCTGTGAGCCGTACTGATCCCAGCCTACAGCGTCGATCAGCGCGTCTGTGGATTCATAGTTTTTGGAGTTGATAGCCAGGCAGCTTTCGTCTCCATCCTTTACGATGCTGACTGCGCCTTTGTTGTAGATGGCTGCATGGTTTGCCATGCCGTCAATAATATTCCATTTGGATTCATCAACGCTGTCGCCGTCAAACTCATCTGCCCATACAAGGGTATCATATTTGGAATCCGGTGCGGTGTATTCCGGTTTGGATTCGTCGTAGGATTTTCCCGTAGCCCAGATTTCCACTTCGGAATATTTGGTGGGGCTGTTGTTGTCTTTGTTTACTGTGAAGCGCACGCATTTTCCTGTGACCGGTGTGTCCAGGGTGATGGTCTGCATGTCAGGACCCTGTGTCCAGTTATACTCCTGGAATACAGTCTGGCCTGCGCTTGTCGGAGAAGAGGATACGGAGACCTTAACGGACTGGTAGGTGCCCTCTTCAAGCTTGAAGCAGATCTCTTTCATCTGATATGCGTTTTTGTATTCAAACTGCAGCCAGCGTTCACCGGTGCTGTTGTGAACTGCATAGTTGTCATTCACTGCGCCGTCTGTGATCGCCTCTATATTAGTAGGGGTCAGACCGCGGACGTATGGAAGTTTGCCCAGGGCGATGTTCTGCGCTTCTTCTTCGGGAGGCGGAGCGGGAACTTCGGATTTCGGAATGCTGGCAATGACTTCTATTTCATTAAAGAGAATGCCATTGCTGTAGCCTTTCCATGAGCTGTTGGTATTCTGGATATAATGTCCTCTCTGCCAGATACGGATATACTGTGCAGATACGGTTTCCGGGAGTGTGATAACCTGAGGCTGTCCCTTGTTGGAGGTGGTTTCCTCATAATCAGCCGTATCGGATACGATGGTGCTTTCTGCAAAATCTTCTGTGGAGGAGAGCTCTACTTTTACATCCTTGAAGGTAGAAACCGCATTGGGATAAGTGTTATGGTACAGGTCGATCTCTTTAACGTCCCGGACTTTACCGAAATCATACTGGAGATAGACGTGGTCCCATCCGGAATAGCCGTTGTCATTACCGCCGATTTCCTGGCCTGCAATGATCTTGGTATTGTTGGAATCATCCTCACTGCCTGATCTCACACCGTCGGTGGCTGCTTCCGGGTTCAGAATCTGTACCTGGGGAACCGTAGAACCTCCGGTTACGATCTGGTGAGGTGTATTGGAGGTAGGAATCAGGCCGGTCATAATGTTGGCGTCTACCATTTCCTCATCATCACCGGGATCCGGATCAGGGGCAGGCTGTTCCTGTTCCACAGAAGCGATGACTTCGATCTCTGTGAAGAGGACGCCGCTGCTGTAGCCTTTCCATGCACTGTTTGTGTTTTCTATGTAGTGGCCTTTTCCCCATACACGGAGATAGCGGGCTTCAATCTCTGTTTCAGGCGCCAGATACTGAGATTCGCCTTTGGTATCAACGGTTTCCAAAAAGTCTTCCCCGTCAGGATCTCCATAGAGGATGGTACTGTCTGAGAAATCCTCAGAGGTTGATACTTCTACCTTTACATCCTTGAAGGTGGAAGTTGCAGCCGGATAAGTGTTTCGGTACAGATCCACAGCTTTTACGCTGTATACATCACCGAAATCATACTGAAGGTATACCGGATTCCACTGGGAATAGCCATTGTCATCACCGCCGATTTCGGCCCCGGCATCGATCCGGGTGTTGTTGGCATCCACATCACTGTCGTAGTTGATGCCGTCTGTGGCAGCTTCGGGATTCGTGATGCCTCCCTCAGCATTTGTGGTGGGAATCAGACCCTGCAGGATATTTTTATCCACGGTTATGGTATCGGCTTTGACTGCGGCAGGTGATAGATTTCCGGCGGTCAGTGCCAGTGCCATGAAGAACGACAGGGCTTTAGAGGCTTTCTTGTTTCTTTTCATACTTGCGCTCCTTTCTTAATACTGCTTTACATTACCCTTTTCACCGGACATGCATAATGCTATAATAAATATAGTCTGATTTTATGAATGCAGAGGTGCAAAGGAGGAAATTCAGAATGGACAGCGGACATAAGGATACCGAGGTAAAATATACGGAGTCTCCAAAATATCAATGCCTGGAATTTCTCAGAAAGAATTCCGTGGAGCTCTATCTGGCTTACTGCGGCAGGGAAATCTGCGAGGCCGGGCATACGTACGGACCGGCTGTCCGTCAGGAATATCTTCTGCACTATGTTATAAGCGGGAAGGGCACTTTTACGGCAGACGGAAAGACAACAGAGCTTGGAGCCCATGATGCGTTTCTGATCATGCCGGAGGAGACTACTGTATACAGGGCGGATGCCAAAGAACCCTGGTCTTATGTCTGGGCAGCATTTGACGGCATCCGGGCGTATGAATGCCTGGAACATGCCGGTTTTTCTGCTGAGCAGAGAGTCGGTCATTTTGAGCAGGAGGAAGCACTGACTGCCTGCGTGGATGCCATGCTGGCAGCCCATCAGCTTACCTATGCCAATGACCTGGTGCGCCAGAGCCAGCTTGCCCTTTTTCTGGCAGGTATGATCCGGGAATATCAGACTTCACATAATACCAGACAGCAGTTCAATGATTACCACCGGCAGGAATATGCGGACTATGCAGCTGCCTATATTGAGCAAAATTACCATAAAGATATCAGCGTCAATGACATGTGCAGCTATATCGGCATTACGCGCAGCTACCTGACAAAGATATTCAAACAGGTTCATCACGTTTCCCCCTATGACTACCTGCTGGGTGTCAGGATGAATAAAGCCTCCCTGCTCCTGCAGACCACCGCGCTGCCGATCAAGCAGATCGCGGAAATGGTGGGATATAAAGACGCACTGGTATTTTCCAAAGCGTTTAAGCAGAAAATAGGAACCAGCCCCAGAGCATTCCGGGATTCCTCAGCTACCCTTGTTTTGTCGCATACCAAAAATGCATGACAGGAAGGAAACAGCACATTTGTGCATATGTCCTTATATTCCCCGATACATTTCAGTATCCATTCTGAATATGACCCAACCAGTATCAGACTTGTTGGACTACCATATAGTTTACTGTAAAAAATGCATAGAATATATGGCTTTTTATCCTGTTTATATGTCAAAATATACTTTTGACGGAAAAAATATGTAATAAAGTTGGTAAATATGGATAAAAGTGGTGGTGTAAATATAGATATAATAGATAAAATGATGGAGAAATGTTGGAGAGAATATGTGAAAAAGTATTTCTGCAGGTAAAAAAGTAACGCACATGCCGTGTCATATTTATTGCAGATCATGTCCTTAGACGGCATCATCATTGACAAAAAAGTTTAAATTGATTAGTATAAAAAGAGCAAAGAAACCGAATGGCTGCATAAGGGAGAAAGAGTATGAATATAGTTGTTTTAGCAGGCGGCAGCAGTACAGAGAGGGAAGTCTCCATTGTGTCCGGACAGGGCATCTGCACAGCTCTGCGCAGAAGAAATCACAAAGCGGTACTGGTAGACGCTTATTTTGGAAAAGAAAGCTGGGGAGAGGAATTGTTCCCCCAGACATATGATATAGATGCGGAAGTTGTTTACATGCAGGAAAAGAGCAGGGAACTGGAGGAGACCGTAAAAAGCAGGAAAGAATTCTTCGGTCCCGGCGTACTTGACATCTGCAAAGCGGCAGACATGGTGTTCCTGGCTCTGCACGGCTCCAACGGGGAGGACGGCAAGGTACAGTCCGTATTCGACCTCATGGGAATTCCCTACACCGGCTCCGGTCCGCTGAGCAGCGGAATGGCCATGGACAAGGGAATCACGAAAATGGTATTTGAGGCAAAGGGAGTGCCCACTCCAAAAGGCGTAACTCTGCAGAAGGGAAAATGCAGCAGCGAGCTGGCAGACTATGACATAGACTTCCCGGTGATCGTGAAGCCGTGCTGCGGAGGTTCCAGCGTGGGTGTCTGCATTGCCAAGAATCAGGAGGAATATGAGGCTGCTCTTGAGGAGTCCTTTTCCTATGAAAATGAGGCGGTTGTGGAGCAGTTTATCGAGGGGCGTGAGTTCTCTGTGGCTGTCGTGGACGGCAAAGCTTATCCGGTCATTGAGATCGCTCCGCTGCAGGGATTTTATGATTATAAGAACAAATATGAGGCCGGATCCACCATTGAGACCTGTCCGGCGGAGATTTCCGAGTCACTGACCAGGGAAATGCAGAGATACGCGGAGCAGGGCTACAAGGCACTGGGAATGGATTATCCGGAACTGTGCGAGAAACTGATCGAGGTTTCCCTGAAAAAATATAAATAACCAGAGGTGTGCCATGAAAAATCTGACATTAGAAAATATAGCCAAAGCCTGCGGCGGCATATATGTGGGCGGGGAAGAGATGAAGGACCGGGAAGTACAGGGAATCGTAACGGACAGCAGAAAAGCAGAGCCGGGGTTCCTGTTTGTTCCTATTAAAGGTGCACGTGTGGATGCCCATGATTTTATTGACAGTGTGATGGCGAATGGAGCCCTGTGCACCCTCACGGAGAAGGACATCGGAAAAAAAAGCTTTCCTTATATAAAGGTGCATTCTTCTCTTCAGGCTGTAAAGGACATTGCGGAGTTCTATCTGAAGCAGCTTGACATTCCGGTGGTGGGGATCACAGGGAGTGTGGGCAAGACCAGCACCAAAGAAATGATCGCCGCTGTGCTGGAACAGAAGTACAAGGTGTTAAAGACAAAAGGAAATTTCAACAATGAACTGGGAGTTCCTCTGACCGTTTTCGGCCTGCGCCCGGAGCATGAGATTGCAGTCCTGGAAATGGGAATCAGCGACTTCGGAGAAATGCACCGCCTGGCTAAAATCGCGCGGCCGGATACCTGTGTGATCACCAATATCGGCCTGTGCCATCTGGAGTTTCTGAAATCCAGAGACGGTATCCTGAAAGCCAAGACAGAGATCTTCGATTACCTGGAGCCTGATGGTCATGTTGTCCTGAATGGGGATGACGATAAGCTGATCACAGTCAAAGAGGTTAACGGAATTGCGCCGGTATTCTTCGGCGTGATGAACCATCAGGGGATTTGGGCGGATGAGATCAGGAGCATGGGATTAAAAGGAATTTCCTGCCGTATCCACGCAGGAAATGAGAGTTTCCAGGTTTTGGTACCTATTCCCGGACGCCATATGGTATATAATGCACTGGCCGGAACTGCCGTAGGTCTTATCTATGGAATGAACCTGGAGGGGATAAAAAAAGGGATTGAGAGTCTGCAGTCTTTGAGCGGCCGCTTCCATATTATAGAGACCGGAAAAAAGACCATTGTAGATGACTGCTATAATGCCAATCCGGTATCCATGAAGGCTTCCCTGGATGTGCTGCAGGATGCGCTGGGAAGAAAAGTGGCCATACTGGGAGACATGGGTGAACTTGGAAAAGACGAGGTGGAGATGCACCGGGAAGTCGGGGTATATGCCGCGGCGAGAGATATTGATAAGATCATCTGTGTAGGTGAACTGGCAGGGGATATGGCTGAGGCAGCCAGGCTGGCGGCGCCTGCCAAAGACATTGTACATTTTGCCAAAAAGGAAACTCTTCTGGAGGCCCTGCCGGGTATCATTCAGGATGGAGATACCATTTTGGTGAAGGCATCACATTTCATGGAGTTTGAAAAAGTGGTGGAATGCCTGGAGAAGCTTTAAAATACAGGAAAAATGATTGACAAGGACTTCAGGTGTGTGAGATACTGAAGTTGATAATAAGAATAGTCTTAAAAAGTGGAAGCCCTTGCCGGCAGAGATGTCGGCGAGGGCTTTCACTTTGGTAACGTTGTAATTGGTATTTGCAGGAGTTCGCGCGGAGGCGGGCTCCTTTTTTGAACCGCATTATTTTAGAAATGCGACATAAGAGGGAAAAGACAGGTCAGAAGGCGCATTTCGCGGCTTCTGACCACTTTGATGACCATGAATGAGTTGGTTTCACAGATTTGTGAGCTGGTTCATATATCTGCGCTTGGTGTCGGGCTGAATGTGGACGTATAAGTCCAGCGTTGTCTTTACGGAAGTGTGGCCCAGGATTTCGGAGAGGGACTTTGTGTCAAAACCCTGTTCGATCCAGCGGCATGAGAACTGGTGGCGCAGCGCGTGGATCTTGATGTGGGGAATCTCACATTTTTTCAGCAGGGCTGCGTATCGTCGTTGTATGGTTCTTGGCTCCATGCATTTTTCCGTGCCTGTCAGGATAAAAAATCTGCTGTCTTTTTTCAGAGGAGCTGCCAGTTCCAGAAGCCTGTCGGGAAGAGGGATTATGCGGATGGAGGTCGCTGTTTTTGGTGTGCCGATGTTTAAATGGGTGCGGGAACATTCTTTTTTCCCGTCGGTCATGAGCATGTTCAGGTTTTTGACGCGTGTCACTGTGCGGCGGATATGGAGCCTGCACCGGGTGAAATCAATGTCTTCCCATTTGAGCCCGCTCAGTTCTCCGACCCGGATGCCGGTATACATACACAGCAGGATGCCGAAGGAAAAGGAGTCCATATCACTCTGCAGGAAGGTATCCAGCTTTTTGTAATCCTCACTGCTCATGATCTGTATATCGCTGCTGCTTGAGGGAATACGGGGGAACTTAAGAGGTTCAGCCGGGAAAAAGCTGAACTCCTGGGCATATCGGAGGATATTTTTGAGCACACTTATGATAACATGGATACTGCCGTATGCCATGCCCTGCTCCAGTTCCCTCTGTACAAAGCCTGATATGGTGTGGTTTGTGATCTTTCTGACCTGCATATTGCCCAGAATGGGGAGAATATGGTTGTCCAGGATCTCTTCGTAGTTTGAATATGTGCTCTCCTTTACGGTATAGCGGATATGTGTTTTCCACTGTATACTCACTGTACGGATCCGGTCATCCTGGGGTGGGGCGGAGGACCGGCTGGTGTACATAGGCAAATTAGGAGTCTCAGATATGATCTTGGCTTTCTTGTCTTTTACTTCCGTGTAGGATTTACCGTACAGATATCCGTAATGGATCTTGCCGTCTATGTCACGCCCTTTTATATATCGGGCCTCCCAGCGGCCGTCTTTTCGTTTTCTGATATTTTCGCCTCTTCTTGGCATATTGACCTCCTTAAAATTAAGAATTTCTTAAATGAATTCAGACCATTTTTTTGACCACTAATGATTATCTATTAATAATGAAAAAATACCGTGGTTTTCATTTTATATCCGGTAAAGTTTTCCAGAAGTCCAGAATATACTAAAAATAGCCAAAAAATTGCCATTATTTTTTGGCATATTGACTTTAAAGACTTTTAGCGTTAAACTTAGTTTTGACTAAAGACCGGAATATTATTTTTGTTAATACTTTTTCCTGTCTTTAGATGTCGCATTTCTAAAAAAATATGTCCCATTTATTGGAATAAACGAATGAAAACAGGATACAGCATTAAGACAATAAAATACAAACTTCGCTGTTCTCATCCGGAGTGGCTGACAGAGACTGAGAAATACTACAGACAGGTCCTGGATTTTTATTTCCACCTGCTACTGGAGCATGAGGAAATCTGGGAACTGAACGTTCTTCAGATGCAGGGCGCATTAGAGCGCCTGACGATTGCGGGAAGAGACGGAAGAATACCCGAGCGGCCGCTGCCTTTTGGCAGGGTTCCTGTCTATTTCAGGCGCTCGGCGATTAACAAAGCCTCTGCCAGTTTGAAGAGTTATACAGAAAAGTATAAAAATTCCGGCGATGATCTGGTCTACACCATACCGGATACCATTGATGCGTCTGTTACCTACTTTAAGGGGATGTATAAGGATTTTAAGGAAAACAGGATTTCCCTGAAGGTATGGGACGGAAACAGGTGGAATTGGATGGACTGCAGGTTAAAAGGGCAGTCGATTCCGGAAGAAGCTCTGATGCTCTCTCCGACGGTTGTTTTTAAGGAGAAGGAGTACTGGCTTCACGTGCCCGTTAAACAGCAGACAGAGGATGCCAGGAACGCGAAAGAGCGGATGAAGGACCGGGAGAATGTATGCAGTGTTCAGTTTACGAACACAGACATTTTTGCCATGTGCTGTGTGTTGGATGCAGATGGGAAACAGAAGGCAGTGTATTCCTGCAGAGGCGGGGATGCTTACAGGAGCAAATGCAAAGTCCTTCTGGAGAAGATTGAGAAGTCCAGAGTTTATACGGACAAAGATAATGTGACGCAGCCCAACCACAAATATTATTTGCGGTTAAAAAATCTTTCTGATCACTATGCGCACCAGGTGAGCAGGGAAACCGTGGAGTTCTGTGTGAGGGAAGAGGCAAGGGTCATTGTGATTCCGTCTTATGACAAGGAATTTTCAAAGATAGTGCAGTATCGTTCCGGGATGTATTCACCGCTGTATTTGGGAAGCCGGATAAGAGAGTTTCTGAAATACAAGGCATGGAGTGCCGGGATTGTGGTTCTGGAGCTCAGTGCGGAAGGGACGAGCAGCAGATGTTTTGTCTGCGGAGGGAAGATCAGGAAGAACGGAGCTATGTTTGAATGTGAAAATGGACATCAGGGAAGCCGTTTCCTGAACAGCGCCAGAAATCTTGGAGTGAAATGCCAGAAAGATTTCGAGCGGAAACGAAAATAATTCGGAAATAAGTGTGAATATTCACTCTTATATAGATGCCGGGAAACTGGCAAGAGGCTGTGCGCCAGTGACGCATGGTTTCCGGTTGAATATCGCCGGTCGGCTCCTTTTGGTGTCGGCGAAGAATTGCTCTTTGGGAGCAGAGAATATTCAAAGTAATAATAAAAAGAATAACAGAAATAAAAGAAATAGAAAATACGAGGGGAGATATTATGTGGCAGATAATCATTGTGCTGCTGCTTCTGCTGGTACTGTTTCTGTTTGTGATGGTGTTTGCTCTGGCGAAGATCAATTCCGGAGACAGGAAGAGAGAGGATAAAGAGCAGGAAGCGTTTATTCGAGGCGGTAAGGATGCGGGAGATGACGAGAGCAGGGGAAACCGCTCTGGTATGACCGGTGACGAGGAGAGAAAATGGAAGGCAGCAGAGGCCAATGATGAGAGGGATAAGATTCAGGAAGAACTGATGCGGAAGGCCGGTAAGAAAAGAAAATTCATGGAACATTGGCAGGCAATTGCGCTTTGGCTGATGCTGTATGATGTTGTGGCTGTGAACGCGGCGTTTATGCTGGCTCTGTGGGTTCGGTTTGACTGCAGATATTCTATGATTCCGGATGTTTATCTGGGGGCGTTTTTGAAGTTTGCACCTTGGTATACGGTGGTTTGTATTGGGGTGTATTGGGCGCTTAGGTTGTATAAGAGCGTTTGGCGGTTTGCAAGTTTCAGTGAGCTGTTCCGGGTTGGGGCGGCGAATGTGATTACCGGGCTGGTGCAGATCGTTGGGATTACTTTGTTTTTTAAGAGAATGCCGATTTCTTATTATCTGTTTGGGATAATGCTGCAGTTTGTGTTTACGGTTGCGGTTAGGTTTTCTTATCGGTTTATTTTACTGGAACGCAGTAGGAACAAACAGAGTGAAGAGGATGCCGTGCTGCATCGGGTGATGCTGATTGGTGCAGGAGCCGCAGGACAGATTATAATCAGGGATTTGAACCGGGCCAGTGAAGTGAAGGCAAAGGTTTGCTGTATTATTGACGATAACCCGAATAAGATGGGGCGTTACATAGAAGGTATTCCGATTGTTGGAGGCAGGGATGATATTCTGCTGAGTGCGGAAAAATATAAGATTGACCAGATTTTACTGGCGATTCCCAGTGCTTCGGCTGAGGAGAAGAGGGATATTCTCAATATCTGTAAGGAGACTGGGTGTGAAATGAAGATACTTCCGGGGATTTACCAGTTGGTGAATGGGGAAGTGTCAATCAGTAAGATGAAGGCTGTGGCTGTGGAGGATTTGCTGGGTAGAGATCCGATTAAGGTAAACATGGAGGAGATCTTCAATGCGTTAAGGAATAAGACAATTCTTGTTACCGGTGGTGGTGGTTCTATTGGCAGTGAGTTGTGTCGGCAGATTGCAGCGCATGGTCCGAAACGGCTGATTATATTTGATATTTATGAGAATAATGCTTATGACATTGAACAGGAGTTGAGGAGGAAATATCCGAAACTTGATTTGGTTGTTTTGATTGGATCGGTGAGGGATAGCAGACGAATTAACAGTGTGTTCGCGGAGTATAGGCCGGATGTGGTTTATCATGCGGCAGCACATAAGCATGTGCCTTTGATGGAGACAAGTCCTTGTGAGGCGATAAAGAATAATGTTCTGGGGACGTATAAGACTGCCAGTGCGGCACTACAGAGTGGGTGCGAGAAGTTTGTGCTGATCAGTACAGATAAGGCGGTTAATCCTACGAATATTATGGGAGCGAGCAAGAGACTGTGTGAAATGGTGATTCAGACTATGGACAGGCTGAGTAAACAGGGTAAGCCGATTGTTCTACCGGATCTGAATGGGCATGATGAAGGTGCAGACTATGATATGGTTGCTGCTACCAGAGAACAATTCGGGGAATATGAAGAAGGTCATAGGAAGCCTACAGATTTTGTGGCGGTTCGATTTGGTAATGTTTTAGGAAGTAATGGGTCTGTGATTCCCCTTTTTAAGAAACAGATTGAGGCTGGCGGGCCGGTTACGGTTACGCATCCGGATATCATTCGGTACTTTATGACGATACCTGAAGCGGTGAGCCTTGTGTTGCAGGCGGGAACGTATGCGAAGGGTGGAGAGATATTTGTGCTGGATATGGGTGCACCGGTGAAGATTGATACGTTGGCAAGGAACTTGATAAAGCTGTCGGGGTATAAGCCGGATGTGGATATTTCGGTTGTGTATACTGGGTTGAGGCCTGGGGAGAAGCTTTATGAAGAGAAACTAATGGCGGAGGAAGGGATGAAGACTACGCCGAATAAGTTGATACATATTGGGAGTCCGATTCCGTTTGATTTGGAGAAATTCTTGGGGGATTTGGAAGATTTGGCGAAGGCTAGTTATGGGAATAGGGAGGATATTTGTGATTTGGTGCAAAGTGTAGTGCCAACTTATAAACAGGATAGGGATATTTCACTATAAGTTTTGGTTAAATTAACGTAGTTTTACTTAACTAATGTGTAAAATTATGTATTATGTTGTTTGATTTCGACGGCAACGCGTTTGAAAGATTTAATTAAAAAGTCTATCGATAATTATATAATAGGGACAACCAGCAAGGATACTGGAAATAAGCGGTTTTGCGGGCTTTCCTGTTTTGATACTTTTTGATTTTTCTAAGTGGGAAGTAAGGAAAACGCTTATCACGGCGGTAAGCTGGATTGTCTTTACTAAACCCAAAACTGAAAAGACAAGATATGAAAGCAGGTAGCCTTCTGATAATCTACGGTTTGTCGGGAGTTACTTGTTGTGTACGTAGATATTTTGATCGAAATTGTAAATGACGAAAAGAGGCAGAGCTACCTTTAAAAATACCGGTTTATACACTAATACAATATAATATAATGCAGTTGTAAGGAGTTTTAGTAATGGAAAATAAAAGCACAAACAGTATATTGACATCAAGAAATATTGGTTTTTCACCGCCGGACATCACGGAATTGGAAGGCCAGGAGGTTGCTGAAGCGCTTAGATCAGGGTGATTACAACAGGTCCTCGTACAAAAAAACTTGAAAAAGAAATTGCTGAATGGATAGGTGTCAATAAATGTGTTTGCCTCAATTCTCAAACAGCATGTGCAGAAATGGCACTTCGAGTATTAGGAATTGGACCGGGTGATGAAGTCATTACTAGTGCTTATACATATACTGCTTCTGCATCAGTTATTGATCATGTTGGAGCAAAAATTGTTATGGTAGATTGCCTTCCAGATTCGTTTGATATTGATTATGATCAAGTTGATGCAGCTATCACAGAAAAAACAAAGGCAATTATTCCAATTGATATTGGCGGAAAACCATGTGATTATGATCGTCTTTACGAAATTGTTGAGAAAAAGAGAGCAATATTTAAGCCTAGTACAGATATTCAGAAAGCAATAGGTAGAGTAGCAATTTGTGCAGACTGTGCACATTCATTTGGTGCAACTAGAAATGGTGTGATGGCTGGTGCTCTTGCAGATTTCAGTTCATTTAGTTTCCATGCTGTAAAGAATTTTACAACTGCTGAAGGTGGTGCGCTTACTTGGAAGACAATTGTAGGAATTAATGATGAGGATATCTATAAAAAACTTCAATTGCTAAGTCTTCATGGACAGAGTAAGGATGCTCTTGCTAAAACACAGCTTGGCGCATGGGAGTACGATATTATTGGAACTTGGTATAAATGTAATATGACTGATGTTGTAGCTGCGATTGGTCTGAAGCAGTTTGAGAGATATCCAGAGTTGCTAATCGAACGCAAGGCTATATTTCAGGCATATGAAAATGTGTTTAAGCTATTAGGGATTGAAGTGATTTCTCATTACACAGAAGTTTGGCAGTCAACAGGACATTTTTGTATCTCACAAGAATTCCTGGTATTACACCGGAACAGAGAAATGAGATTATTATTAAAATGGCTGAGCAGGGAGTTGCATGTAATGTACATTACAAACCACTTCCAATGCATACAGCATATAAGAATTTAGGATTTGATATTATAAATTATCCAAACGCATATAACAGATATGCAAATTTGATTTCTCTTCCAAATCATACATTGATGGAGAAGGAAGATGTGGAGTATGTAATTGCTAAATATAGCGAGATTGTGAAGGAATATATCTAATGAAACGATGGAAAGATTTGCCTAAAGAAATGCAGATTGAAGAAATCAGGCCATATTATGAGGTCCTTCGCAAGAAAAGAATGAGTCTCACGCTTAAAAGAGTGTTTGATATAGTTGTTTCTGCGATTATGCTAGTATTTTTTTCACCAGTTATTCTGATTCTGGCTATAGCTATTAAAATTGATAGTCCAGGCCCTGTTTTTTATAGACAAGTACGAGTCACACAATATGGTCGAACCTTTAAGATTCATAAGTTTCGTTCAATGTACGACGGGGCTGATAAAAAAGGTACGTTGGTTACTGTTGGTAACGATTCGAGAATTACCCGTATCGGCAAGATTGTACGAAAATGTAGACTGGATGAAATTGCGCAGCTTATTGAAGTGTTGAAGGGAGATATGACATTTGTTGGAGATAGAGAGATAATAGGAACAACCAAGGAAAACATTGATTTTACAAGGATTTTGGCGGCTTGAGTTGAATCCTGTTATGAGATTTTTACAAATTTGGGAAAGAAGCCGCAAAAAACCAGAAAATCATTAGTTGGCTTCTTGAATACTCTTTGAATCCAAAATAAGAGTAAAAATCTGATAAGGAGGTTTAACTTGAGCCTGAGTCTGTACTCCCCATTGGGAGCAGATGCAGGCTTTTTGTCGTGATAGATAGAGAGAAGAATGGGAGGAGTAGTCTGATATGGAAAAGAATCTTTTGATTATTGGAGCCGGTTCTCTGGGAGCAATCGCAAAAGAAATAGCAGAAGAAATAGCAGAAGAAATGGGAACCTTTCAGAAAATTGATTTTTTAGATGATGATAGTGATTTAGCGATTGGTAAGTTTTCAGATATTGAACGTTTTGCTGGAGAGTACAGGTTCGGTGTTGTTGCGTTGGAGCAATGGGAACTTCGACGAAAGTACATTATGAAACTGGAGGAGAATTGCTACACCATTCCTGTTTTGGTTCACCCCAGAAGTTTTGTCGGGAAATATGCAAGGATTCAGAAGGGAACCATTGTGGAACCGATGGCCACTGTTCAATCAGGATCGTTTGTTGGCAGCAGTGTGGTCGTATCATCTGGCTGCATTGTAGACGCAAACACTTATGTATCCGATTTTTGCAATCTTAGTGCAGGAAGCATTATCCCATCAGGTTCAGCGTTAATGGAGCCGATGGAAATTCCAGCAGGTGAGGTTTATAGAGCAGAGTCTCAGTCTGACATAAAGTCAACAGGAATGCCTTCGTATAAGACAGATGACGAGTGGGTGCAAAAGTATCAGTCAGATTTCGGTACAGAACCAACTTTCTTTTAAAACTATTTTGAGGAGAAAAAATTATGAAAAAAATTCCATTTAGCCCGCCTGATATTACAGAGGTAGAAATTAAAGAAGTAACGGACGCACTTCGTTCAGGTTGGATCACAACAGGCCTGAAAACCAAAAAACTTGAGAAGGAGATTGCTGCATATTGTGGAGTGAACCGTGCAGTGTGTCTTGGTTCACAAACCGCCTGTGCAGAAATGACGCTCCGTCTTCTTGGGATTTCTAATGATGATGAAGTGATTACAAGTGCTTACACTTACACCGCAAGCGCTTCTGTTGTATGCCATGTGGGAGCAAAGTTAATTTTGGTAGATACGCAGAAGAATTCCCTGGAGATGGATTATGATAAGCTGGCTGATGCGATTACAGAAAAAACAAAAGTGATCATCCCAGTTGATCTTGGAGGGATTCCTTGTGACTACGAAAAGATTTTTGAAATTGTAGAAAGTAAAAAACATCTGTTTCATCCAGAAAATGAAATACAGGAAGCGATTGGCAGAGTGATTGTCATGGCAGATGCGGCACACGCTTTCGGTGGAACTTGGCATGGCAAGCCGGTAGGAAGCATTGCGGACTTTTCTAATTTCAGTTTCCATGCAGTAAAGAATTTTACCACGGCGGAAGGTGGTGCTGTTACATGGAAGCAGATTGATGGAATAGACGATGAAGAAATTTATCATAAGTATCAGCTTTTGTCCCTGCATGGGCAGTCAAAAGATGCGTTGGCAAAAACGCAGTTGGGGGCATGGGAGTATGACATCATTGGCACCTGGTATAAGTGCAATATGACGGATGTGATTGCCGGGATTGGGCTGGCGCAGATGCAGAGATACCCGGAATTGTTAAAACGAAGGAAAGAAATCATAGAACGCTACGATAATGCTTTTAAGCCCATTGGTATCGAGGTCCTCCCACATTATACAGACGAGTATCAGTCATCCGGTCATTTATACATAACCAGAGTGCTGGGCATAAGTCTGGAAGAAAGACAGGAGATTATTGTAAAGATGGCAGAACAGGGAATATCCTGCAATGTCCACTATAAACCACTTCCGATGATGACAGCGTATAAAGAGCAAGGATTCAATATTAAATGTTATCCGAACGCATACGATCATTTTGCTAATGAGATTACGCTGCCATTGCATACGAAACTGAGTGACGATGACGTGGATTATATCATAGATCATTATTCTAAAATTGTTAGTTCCATTTGATGGATTTAATAAGGGATTGTTGTAATGAAAATGCTGAGAGAATGGGATGAATTACCTGATTTTATGAGAACAGAAGAAGTTCGTCCATATTACGTTATTTTAAAGAAGAAAAATAAGAGCTTGATTGCAAAAAGAGCGTTTGATCTGTTGGCAGCTGTTATCGGTCTGACTATTTTAGGGCCAATTATGATTGTCATTGCCGTTCTGATTGCAAGAGATTCAAAAGGGGGAGTTTTTTTCAGGCAGGAACGTATCACGCAGTATGGCAGAAAATTCAGGGTTCATAAGTTCCGTACAATGGTAGCAGATGCGGAAAAATTAGGTTCTCAGGTAACAGTGTCAAACGATATGCGTGTTACGAAAATAGGGGCTGTTCTCAGAAAATACAGATTAGATGAGCTGCCCCAGCTGCTTGATATTCTTTCCGGTAACATGAGCCTGGTAGGAACCCGGCCCGAAACAACTCGTTTTGTTAAAAAATATACCCCGGAGATGTTTGCGACTTTGCTTCTGCCGGCAGGTGTGACCAGTGAAGCGAGTATTCGATATAAGGATGAGGCAAGGCTTCTGGAAAAAGCGGAGAATGCAGATGAGGTATATATAAACGAAGTGCTTCCGGAGAAGATGAAGTATAACTTGGAGAGTATTAGTAAATTCAGTTTTTTCAATGATTTAAAAACCATGATAAAAACTGTCTTTGCAGTCATTAGTTAAAGGAAAATGTGTTATGGAAGGGAAATTAATATCAATTATAACGCCTACATACAACTGTGGAAGTTTTATTGGAGAAACGATAGAATCTGTTCTCGCTCAAACATATACAAATTGGGAGATGATCATTGTAGATGATTATTCTACCGATAATACAGAGCAGATTGTAAACCAATATAGAAAGAAAGATAGCAGAGTACTCTATTATAAATTAAAGCATAATTCTGGTGCAGCGGTGGCAAGAACAAAGGCTATGGAATTAGCTTCCGGAAATTATATGGCTTTTCTTGATTCTGATGATTTATGGCATCCTGATAAGTTGAAAAAACAATTTGATTACATGGAAGAACACGGGATTGCATTTACCTGCACGATGTACGAGCAAATTGATGAGAATGGGGAAAAACTTAATAAGGTAATTAAAGTGGTTCCCAAAACGACTTATAATAGATTGCTTCTGGATTGCCCTGTTGGTAATTCGACAGTTATGTACAATGTCGATAAAATGGGAAAATTCAAGGTTCCAGATATAAGAAAAAGGAATGATGATGCCTTATGGCTGCAGATGCTAAAAAAAGAACCGGTGATATATGGAATAGAAGAAGTGCTGATGCAGTACAGAATCCGATCAAATTCTATATCAAGTAATAAGTTTAAATTAATCAAATATCATTGGAAATTATATAGGGAAATAGAACACTTGAGTGTTCTGAGATCAGCATTCCATGTAGCATATTGGTGTTTGATTAAAACGTTACAGATTAAGGAGAGAAGTGCAATGAGAAACGTAGAAAATATAGGGGGGGGGGCAAAAACAAATTAAGAGATAACTGCCCTGTATTGTTAAATGTGGAATGTTCTTACCATGGAACATTTAGGGGGTTGAGTTATGCAGCATAGTTCAACTTCAATGAATAAGACAAAAAGACGATATAAGCAGTTATTAAGTCAGTATCTAAAATGTGATTCAGAGGACATTTTTCTCTATTGGAAAGGAAGAGTAGCTCTTTATGCCATTTTAAAAGCAATGGGAGTACAAAAAGGAGATGAAGTTATTGTTCAAGGCTATACTTGTGTGGTAGTAGCAAATGCAATACTATATCTTGGTGCTAAACCTGTATATGTGGATATTGATTCTAATACATATAATATGAATCTGAGAAAATTAACAGAAGCTATAACAAATAATACAAAAGTTGTTATTTGTCAAAATACATATGGGTTATCCAGTAATCTTGAAGAAATTCAAAAAATTGCTTCAGAAAAAGGTATTTACACAATCGAAGATTGCACTCACGGATTTGGTGGTTATTATCGTGGAATACCTAATGGATCTTCATGTGATGCATCATTCTTTTCGACACAATGGAACAAGCCTTTTTCAACAGGAATTGGTGGTTTTGCAGTAATACACAACCATTGTTTGATGAAAAAGATGATAGAACGGGAAAACCAAAAAATCAGCCCTAATTTTAAGGAGTGTATCGAATTAAGCATCATGTATTTTGTAAGAGGATGGTTAGTAAATGATATCACGTACTGGTCAATGGTGAATTTATATAGATGGCTGAGTAGAAAAAATATTGTTATTGGCTCATCTTCAGGTGAAGAAGTGACCAGTATTAGAATGCCGAATGATTATTTTAAGGGCATGTCAGTTACACAAATGAAGAAAGGCATAAAGAATATTCGAAGATTGAAAGATGTAAACATTAGACGAAAAAAATGTGCTGCAGTATATACTGATTTTTTGGTAGATAAGAAAAAGAATCATGTAAAGGAAGAATTATTTTCAGACCATATGTTTTTAAGATACCCGTTATTGGTCAATGACAGAGACGAGTTTAGAAAAAAGGCTGAGCGAGAAAAAATCATTTTAGGAGAATGGTTTGAAGCTCCAGTATATCCTTGTTATGGAAATATGCGAATGTGGGGTGTAAAAGAAAAAGATATTCCTGTTTCCATGGACATTTGTAAGAAGATAGTAAATTTACCAACGGATGTCAAGGATATGAAGAAAATAATAAGTTTTCTGGAAAAAGAAATAGACTTAATAGTGGATGAACAATAGGAGGGCAGTAGTTATGGATGAATTGGTTTCTATAATAATGCCATCTTACAATACCTCGTCCTATATACAAGAAACAATACAGAGTGTAGTTAATCAAACATATCAAAATTGGGAATTGATTATAGTAGACGATTGCTCAAGTGATGATACAGATGAGATTATAAAGCCATATTTAAAAGACACAAGGATTAGTTATTATAAAAATAATAAAAATTTGGGTGCGGCACTTTCAAGAAACAAAGCACTGATGGTCGCTAAAGGGCGTTGGATCGCTTTCCTTGATTCAGATGACTTATGGATTCCGGATAAACTACATAAGCAGATTCTTTTTATGAAAGAGTATAACTATCATTTTTCATATACGAAATATGAAGAAATTAATGAAAAATCTGAACCTATTGGTTTAATTGTGAGTGGTCCATCAAAAATAACCAGGATAGGAATGTATTTATATTGTTGGCCAGGATGTTTGACAGTAATGTATGATCGTGATGCGATTGGAACAATTCAAGTGTCAGATATAAAGAAAAATAATGATTATGCGATGTGGATTAAGGTATCTAAAAAGTCTGATTGCCATTTACTCTCGGAAGTTTTGAGTTTATATAGAAAACGTTCGGGAAGCATAAGTAATCACGGATATTTTAAATTGATTAGATGGCATTATAAATTATGGAATGAAGCTAATGAAATGAATATCATTGTTTCATTGCTATTTACAATATTAAATTTGATTTTTGGTTTATATAAGAAGAAAAAGTATATAGAAAAGTATTGATTAAACAAACATCATGCTATTAGAACTTATTAGATGTAAACTTGAAACGTTGTTGCAAAAAAATAGTTATTTTACAGGGAGAATATATGTTGTTTTCAATTTTATTACCTACGTTAGGATTAAGAATTCAAGAAGTAAATAGGTTATTAGAAAGTTTATCAGTTCAGACGTTCAAGGATTTTGAAATTGTAATTGTTACACAGATAAATCACGAAGGTATAGGAAGACTGATAGAACAATGGGATATGTTTAATATACAACATATTAAAATTGAAAACAAAGGCTTATCTCTGGCAAGGAATGAGGGACTTAAGGTATGTAAAGGAGACTGGATTATATTATCGGATGATGACTGCTGGTATCCTGATAATGCTTTAGAAATTATAAAAAATAGAATAGAGGAGTATTCTCCGGACATTCTCTTGACGGAAATATATGATCCGGAAAGAAAAGAATATTACAAAAGTTATCCAGCTAAAGCAGGAAAAATTAAAAGCAAATTTCAACTTATGTCTAAGTCCTCAATAGAGCTGGCAATAAAGAGTTCTATAATACGTCATAATTTTGATATAAATCTTGGATTAGGTGCTAAATATGTGTGTGGAGAAGAGGTTGATTTCCTATTAAATCATTTTAAAAATTCAAAGATATTTTTTTTACCAGATGTTTCTGTTTACCATCTAAAAAAAGACACAAAGGAATCGGATAAACAAATTAAAGCAAAGGGTGTTTTATATGCAAAACATTATAATTTTGTTATAGCAATTATGATTTGCTTTAGAGACTTAATAAAAAAGAAAGAAAACAATTTTAGACTATTTTTTGAGGGTTATCATGAATATAATAAAGGAATTCGTAAAGTTACAAATCGCAGATAAAGAATGGATAAATAGAATTAGAAAAATCAAAGGAGATAAAAATCGAAAGGCAATTCTAATTGGAACACCTGTACATGGTAACTTGGGAGATCATGCAATTGCAGAAGAAGAGAAAAATTTTTTACATGATAATTTTGAAAAGTTAAGCGTACACGAAGTCCCAATGCCTATGTATCATGTTTTTAAAAAAGTATTGAAGAAGTACATAACGAATAATGATGTTATATTCATATCAGGTGGAGGCTGGATGGGAAACCTATGGATTCACAATGAGATTGTTATCCGTGAAATCATAAGAGATTATTTGAAAAATCCTATTTTTATTTTTCCACAAACAGTATATTATACTGATGACGAGAACGAGAAAAAAGAAATCGAAATTACGAAAAATATTATTTCAAAACATAATAACATTCACATATTTTTTAGAGAGATGCGTTCTTATCAGTTTGCTATGAAAAACTATATATTTTCAGGTAGATCTGGAACATATTTATTTCCGGATATGGTTCTTTATAATAGTTGTAAATCTGACAATAACATAATTAAAAATAAGAAATTAATAAATTTATGTTTGAGAGATGATTGTGAAGCAGTGCTGGAAGATAAAGAAATGTTGATTGAGGAGTTAGAAAAAGGCTATTGTGTACGAAATATCACGACAGTGATACCTAAAATTGTTACTTTGAAAAATAGGAAAAAAGAGTTAATTAACAAATGGGACGAATTTGCAGAAGCTCAATTAACCGTAACGGATAGATTACATGCGATGCTATTTTCTGTTCTGAATGGAACACCTTGTATTGCGATTGATAATAAAACAGGAAAGGTGTTTGGTGTTCTTGAGTGGATAAAGGATAGTAAAATGATTTATAAAGCATCAAGTTT